>ERZ827423.57-NODE-57-length-141989-cov-16.101998_pt1 | contig 141989 bp, 158 predicted proteins | sample MGYA00519775_ERZ827423 | MGnify/ENA primary metagenome ERZ827423 (study PRJEB31778, sample SAMEA3449296) | human gut metagenome | biome: human gut; feature: human-associated habitat; material: faeces | place: United Kingdom | collected 2010/2012 ... | reverse complement strand
CTTTTACGTTGATATGTCCGTCTGGCTTTTTGTGGGAAAGCAGTACTACCGTCTCTATCCCGGTCGTCTGCGGGAACATATCCACACAGCAGATCCGCTCTGCCTCATACCCTCTCGCTAACAACACCTCTAAATCCCTTGCAAGGCTCGTTGGCTTGCAGGAAATATAGACCATCTTTTCAACTCCGTAGCTGATGATCTTTTCTAATGCCTTGGGATGGATCCCGTCTCTTGGCGGATCTAAGACAATGAAATCCGGTTTTTGTTCAATGTCATCGAGCACCTTTAAAACATCGCCTGCTAAAAATTCGCAGTTTCCTAATCGGTTGCGTTTTGCATTCTCTTTTGCAGCTTCCACCGCTTCTTCGATGATTTCTACTCCAATCACCTCTTTTGCAACCGGAGCTAGAATCTGCGCAATCGTTCCGGTACCGCTGTAAAGGTCATAGACAATCTTTCCGTTTCCTGCATCGGCAACGTATTCTCTTGCCGTCTCATAGAGCACCTCTGCTCCAAGTGAATTTGTCTGGAAAAAAGAAAACGGAGAAATCGAAAATTGCAATCCGAGCAGTTCTTCCTCAAAATGATCCTGACCGTATAAAAGCTCAGTATGTTCATTAATCACGGCATCCGCAACACTGTCATTTTCCGTATGCAGGATTCCGACAACAGTGCCCTCTAACTTCAGCGCACAGATGGTTGCTGCCATCTCTGATAACAGCTCTTTTGTATCTGCTCCCTCTATCGGCTGCGTGGTCGTCACAAGGTCAATCAGAATCTCTCCGGTCTTAACAGCTTTTCGCACCAGCAGATGACGCAGATAACCCACATGACTCATTTTATGATAAAAAGGAACCTGATGCTCCGTAAAAAAGTCCAGTACACCTCTTAAAATTTTAGAATAATCCTCATCCACGATACGGCATCCGTCCACCGTTACAATATCATGAAAACTTCCGCGTTTATGCATTCCAAGACTGAGCGGGCCATCCTTGATTTCATCTCCAAAAGAAAACTCCATTTTATTGCGGTAAGCCAGACATCTCGGACTCTCTTTGACACCTTCAAAAATCTCATCTAACTCATAACCTGCATTTTGAAGAACCGGAGTTAACAGATTTTTCACCTGCGTTTCCTTAATTCTAAGCTGTTCCTTATATGGCACTCCCTGATACATACAACCGCCGCATTTTCCGAAATAGGCACACTCTTCTTCTGTCTGAAGCGGGGACTTTTCTATGACCTCTAAGAGTCTTCCCTCTGCCTTGCCTTTTCTTTTTTTATTGATGGAAAAACGGATTTTTTGTCCTTCGATGGCATTTTTTACAATGACCTTCTGTTCTTCTCCTTCTACACTGACAATTCCCTTATTCGGAAACGCCACTCGTTCTACAATTCCTTCTAAAACCTGTCCTTTTTTCATACATGCTCCTATACCTATACTCAACAAAAGTGTGCTTCGCACACTTCCACACTCTATTTTCATTCGTAACACAGCTTTTGTTCCGCACGCGAGCGATGCTGCATAGCAGCTATTTACTCCTCCGCGAGCTGTGCATTTTCGCCCGAAGGGCTTTTTGCTCTATAGGAAACACGACTTTTATGCTTTAACATAACATGGTATTTCCTATAGAGCAAAAAAAGGACTGCAATATGATTGCAGCCCTTTCGTATTATTCTTCATTATTCTGAATCTGCATCGTCCTCAAATTCATTCTCATCAAAGAAATCCTCGTCCATTTCATCGTCGAAGTCATCTTCAAAATCCTCTAAATAATCAGGTGCAAAGAAACGATATACAGCATATGCAATTCCTGCTACTGCTGCTACAATTCCTACCACTGCAAGTACTTTGAGAACCTTGTTATTTGCCTTCTCTTCTTCCTCTTTTTTCTTTAATAACTCGTTTAACATCTCTTCTACTCTGCTCATAGCCACGCTCCTCCATTTCCATATGCTGGTTACTGTTTGATTTTTTTCAGTATATCATATTTTTTCCTGATAGCCTATACATAATTCGTAAATTTTTAAAAATTTTATACTTTTTTTAGCTTTGCAAAAGACGCAAACATTTTTTTCACGCCGACCTTATCAAAATTTACGGTGACCTCATAATCACGCCCGCCCTGTACGATATTCTGCACCGTTCCTTCACCGAATTTCATATGTCTGACACGGTCACCTTCCTGATAACCCAAAGATGCCGGATTTCCCGGTGTCCCAAAGGATTTCTCCGGTTTTGCCTGCATTCCATATGGCTTTGCCCGGAAAATCTGCTTTGCCTGCTGATAGGTTGCCGCTTTTGGCTCTTTATGCTCTTTTTCCTTACGAACTGCACCGCTTAATAACTCTCTCGGAATCTCTTTTACAAATCGTGACACTTTATTGTACTGTGTCTCTCCACGCACCATTCTCTGTTTAGCACAGGTAATTGCAAGATTCTGCTTTGCTCTTGTAATTCCCACATATGCCAGACGACGTTCCTCTTCTAACTCCGTTGCCGCATCGTCTGCCACGATGCTCATATAGCTTGGAAACAGTCCGTCCTCCATCCCCGCAAGATAAACCTGCGGGAACTCTAACCCTTTGGCACTGTGAAGGGTCATCAGTATGACATAGTCCTGATCTTCATCGAGACTGTCGATATCGGCAACCAGTGCAACCTCTTCTAAAAATCCACTCAGACTTGCAGGCTCTCCGTTTTCCTCGCAGGCATCCTCATACGCTGCCGCCTTGCTGATCAACTCATCAATATTTTCAATCCTTGCCTTTGCTTCCTCCGTATCCTCGGCCTCTAATTCCGTCACATATCCGGTCTGCTCGATAATATCCCTTAACAGCTCTGATACGCCTAAAATTTCCGCTTTAGAACGCATGGATTGGATAAACATTACAAACGGTTTGATCTTTGAAGCGGCACGTCCTAATGTGATGATCTCTTCTGCACCACGCAACGCATTGTAAAAGCTGATATCATGGGCATCTGCATATTCCTGCACACGGTTTAAGGTTGTCGCTCCGATCCCGCGTTTTGGCACGTTGATGATCCTCCGCACTGCTAAATCATCTCTGGCATTGTCGATCGTTTTTAAATAGCACAGTAAATCCTTGATTTCCTTTCGCGCATAGAAGTTGACTCCGCCAACAATCTTGTAAGGAATCCCGCTGATGACAAAACGCTCCTCAAAAAGACGTGACTGGGCATTCGTACGATACAAAATGGCACAGTCTTTATACTGATAATCACCGGCCTCTACTTTTTTTCTGATATCTTTTGCTATGTAGTCTGCCTCTTCATATGCCGTATCAAACTGTTCAAAATCAATCTTGTCTCCTGTGCCGTTTTCTGTCCAAAGTGCCTTTTCTTTTCGTCCTTCATTGTTTTTGATGACTCCGTTTGCAGCATCTAAGATGGTCTGTGTGGAACGATAGTTCTGCTCTAACTTGATCACTCTGGCATTTGGAAAATGTTTTTCAAAATTTAAAATATTATAGATATTCGCACCACGGAACTTGTAAATGGACTGGTCATCATCACCAACCACACAGAGGTTCTGATATTTGGACGCTAACGTCCGGATCAGCTCAAACTGCGCCGTATTGGTGTCCTGATACTCGTCTACCATGATATAACGGAATCTCTCCTGATAGTAATCAAGCACCTCTGCATCTGCACGGAACAGCTCTACGGTTTTCATGATCAGATCGTCAAAATCCAACGCATTATTCTTTTTTAATGCTGCCTGATATTCCCGGTATACCTTTGCCTGACGCTGTCTGTTGTAATCTCCCACTGCGGACAGTTCAAACGCCACAGGGTCCATCAGTTCGTCCTTTGCAGAAGAGATCGCATTTAAAAATGTCCGCTCTTTGTAAATTTTTGTATCAATCTCTAAACGTTTACAGATGTCCTTCATCAACGTCTTCTGGTCATCGGAATCATAGATCGTGAAATTGTTATCAAACCCCAGCCGGTCTATATGTCTGCGAAGGATTCGTACACAGGTGGAGTGGAAGGTGGATACCCAGATGCTCTCTGCCCCGTATCCGACCTGCTCACTGATACGCTCCCGCATCTCTCCTGCGGCTTTATTCGTAAAGGTAATTGCCATGATATTGTAGGGATTGACGCCCTTTTCTTCTATTAAATAGCCTGTCCGGTAGGTCAGCACACGCGTTTTTCCTGAACCCGCTCCTGCTAAGATCAGTACCGGTCCTTCGGTCTGAAAGACGGCTTCTTTTTGCATATTATTTAACTTCTCGTACATAAAATTCCCCTTATCTTTCTTTTATCTCTGTTAAAGGCTAGCATTTTTCTGTTTCAGTGTCAATCTTTAAAAAATGGGTTTACGTCAAAACTTTAATATGCTAAAATTTTAAGTAAACAAAGGACTAATCAAAGGAGATTGATACTATGAGTAAAAATGTTCATACCGAGGCAGTGAATCATTTATTTGATGCAATTCTGTCTTTAGAAAATAAAGAAGAGTGTTACCGTTTTTTTGAAGATGTCTGTACCGTCAATGAGCTGCTCTCACTCTCGCAGCGTTATGAAGTAGCACGAATGCTGCGCGCACAGAAAACTTATCTGGATATTGCAGAAAAAACCGGAGCTTCTACTGCAACGATCAGCCGTGTCAACCGCTCGTTAAATTACGGAAATGACGGTTATGATATGGTATTTGAGCGGGTATCTGTAGATGATGATTCCGAATCCTAAGAAGAACCGATAACAGACCTGATCAATATATTCAAAATAACAGCCAGAGAAAACTAATAAAATACTACTAATACTAATAATACTGAAATTACACTAAAAATAATACCGGAATCATAGGTGAAACTTTGCCATGCCAATATGATGCACTGGCTCTGTCCCACTCATGATTCCGCTTTTGGATTCGTTAGATTATTTTATTCTTCTATACTTCTATTTCTTTGTCTTTTTCGCTTCTTTTTTAGCATCTTTTTTGGATTCTTTCTTATCCTCCTGCGGAAGGGAATCAATCATTTTTTCAATCAGCGTCTTTTTGATATACACATCAAAGCTCAGTTCACAGATAAATGCAAATGTCTGTAAAAATTCTCTGTCTTTTTCTGAGAGATCCTCACAATCTAAAAAAGTCTTCTGGCTGATACTATACTTTCTCGCTAAATCCTTTAAAAGATTCTTTGTCTCCTCACTTTCTAAACTGAACACCTCACTGTAGATATCCGTCATACCCACGGAACTTTCCTTGTCTGTTCCAAAATACTTGTCCGTGATCGGGTTTAATATCCGCTGGATATCACTGATGCTCAAAATATTTTTAAAATAGTAAATAAAGATCAGACAGAGGATATGCTCTTTGGTATATTTCTTCTTCTCCGGTGGCGGGATCAGATTATTCTTCGCATAGTTGTTGATCATCGTCTTTGTCAGGATCTTGTCCTCAGGATAACGCTTCGATGCCTCTAACTGGGAATCCATAAACGTAGTGACCTGATCCATATATAAATCAATATTCGGCAGATCCTCCGGCTTTATATAGTCAATCCTATGCAGGATGTCGGTAATTCCGCTTAAGAAGTCTTTCATATCTATTGTCATAAATTCACCTCGAATTATATTATATAGTATTGAAAACTACTTGTAAAGACCTCGATGCTCTTTTTCATGTATGATCAGGGTGTTAAAAGGCGATTCCAAGTTTTTTGATTGGCAAATTGCACAAAGCCTGGACTGCTTTTGTGACTTTGGACGAAAGTTAGTAAATCTTAGTCTGGCTGTTCATGCATAGTGTTTTGCTGCCATGGACGGCAGCAAAAGTCTTAAGCCCCATGGACGGGGCGTTTAAGACGTACACGTCACTCCATCACAACCTGACTCAGGCAGACTTAGATTTTCTTATTTTCGTACAACGGAACAAAATAGACTCAGCTTTGTACAAGTTGCCAGCCACTAAGTTGTGAGGCGCCTTTTGACACCCTAATCCATATATATATAATAGTTCAGATACTGACGGATCAGTTCGGTAGAAGTATTCGCGATCAGTTCCTCCGGAAATTCCACACTCTCTAATACGTTTACGGCTTCCCTGTGATTTCCTACCGCATTGTCTGCATGGGCATCCGAATCCATGATCACCGGCACCTGATATTCCTTGCAGTATGCAAGCATTTTTTCATAGGACTCTCTTGGATTTCCACGATAGCTTGTCGGTAACAGGGAAGAATTGTTGACCTCTAACAGCACATGATGCTCCTTTGCCCCTAATACTAATTCTTTATAATCAATGGGAAATCTTGCATCGTCAGGATGTCCGATAATGTTGACATATGGATTTTTCATCACATTCAGATAGGCTTTTGTATTTTCCACAATTCCTCCGCTTGTATAGCACGGCAGATGCATACTTGCAATTCCAATGTCCATCTCCGCAAGCACTCTCTCTGTTAAATCCACATGACCCTCCGCGTCTAAAATATTTAATTCGACTCCATGCAAAACGGTCATTCCGTCTTTTTCTCTTGGAAGAATTCTGAAATTCTGAAAATACATCTCTGTGCAGCTTCCGTTCATCCGTGGTGCATGCTCGGTAATTCCGTAAATTTCCAGCCCCCGCAATTTAGCGGCTGCAATCATCTCATTCATCGTATTGTAAGCATGTCCGCTCGCAATGGTATGTGTGTGCAGATCCAAAATATCTTTCATGTCAATCACTCCTCGTATCGTATCTCTGATTTGTCCGTATGTAGTATAGCACGACCTTTCGCTTTTTTCCATGAAGATTCAAATATCTACAGGATATTTTCTCAATGTCTTGTTGTAACTTACACCAGTCAGATATAGAAAGTTTCTTTTTGTGCAATGGAAATGAAACTCAGGAAATCGTGAAACCCTCTGGTGCACACGATTTCTGATTTCAGAGGTTCATTGGAATGGTTTGCACAAGGAAACTTGGAATATCTGGCTGGTGTAAGTTACAGAGTATACAAAAAAATATTATGTGGATACTTGAATGTTCTCATATTTCCCTTAAATAGGGACATCCTAACTTTAAACTTTAACGGAGGTATTTTTATGAAAAATCAAAACACGATTGAATTATTAAAGGAATGTGACGCTGGCACTAAGATGGCAGTGGCTTCGATTGACGAGGTACTCGACTTTGTGCACGATGATAATTTAAAGAATCTGCTCACGGAAAGCAAAGAACACCACGAAACCTTAGGGAACGAGCTGCACAGTCTCTTATCGGAGTACAACAGTTCTGACAAGGAGCCTAATCCGATTGCAAAAGGAATGTCCTGGATGAAAACCAATATGAAACTGAGTATGGATAGCAGTGATGCTTCGATTGCGGACCTCATGACCGAGGGTTGCAATATGGGTGTCAAATCTCTCTACAAATACCGAAACCAGTACGAGGATGCCGACAAAAAAGCCTTAGACATCTGCGACCGCCTGATTAAGATTGAAGAAAAGCTGTGTGAAGGTATGCATCCTTACCTGTAATCTTTACATTCCTCTAACATTTTTTTTATTTTGGCATACGCTAAACTAAAAACAATCGGAGGATTCTATGAAAAAGAAATGTATGGTTCTGTTTCTGAGTCTTTCTATGGTTCTGACACTGTTTGTCGGATGTTCCGATTCTAAAGACTCCGAAAAGCAACTGCAAAAAGTCACACTGAACGAAGTGGCTCACTCTATTTTCTATGCACCGATGTATGTTGCCATCGAAAAAGATTATTTTAAGGATGAAGGCATTGATTTAGAACTGGTAACCGGTTTTGGTGCTGACAAAACAATGACTGCCGTGCTCTCGAATGAAGCGGATATCGGCTTCATGGGACCGGAGACGACAGTCTATACCTATAATGAAGGTGCAAACGATAAAATTGTAAACTTTGCACAGCTCACCCAGCGTGCCGGCAACTTCTTAGTTGCAAGGGAAGAAATGCCGGATTTTCGCTGGGAAGATTTAAAAGGCAGGAAAGTCCTTGGTGGTCGGTCAGGTGACTGACACAGCACCATGTAACTTTCTTGTTATATGATATTTTCATATAACATGTTCTATTTAAGACTTATTATTTATCTCTGCACACGTCCGCTGGCATCTCCACCTGCTAACTTCAGGACTTCTTCTTTTGATACCAGATTAAAATCTCCTTCAATGGAATGTTTCAGACAGGAAGCTGCCACCGCAAACTCAATTGCTTTTTCAGAGTCGTAACCCTCTAACAATGCTGCGATCAGACCGCCGCCAAAGCTGTCCCCACCGCCTACACGGTCAACGATGTGCATAGCGTATTTTCTGCTAAAATAATAGTCTGTTCCGTCAAAGAGCATTGCCGACCAGTTGTTGTCATTTGCAGAAATAGATTCTCTTAAAGTAATGGCTACTTTTTCAAAACCAAACTGCCGGGCTAACTGTGACACAACCTCTTTATAGCCTTCACGATTCACGCTGCCTGTGATGACATCGGTGTCTGCTGCATGAATGCCAAAAACATCTGCCGCATCTTCTTCATTGGCAATACATACATCCACATACCGGCAGAGTTCTCCCATCACCTGTCCGGCTTTTTCTTTGCTCCAGAGTTTGTTACGGTAGTTCAAATCACAGGAAATCTTCACACCCATTTTTTTTGCAGTTTTGCATGCCTCTAAACAGATTGCCGCTACCTCGTCGTTCAACGCTGGAGTAATCCCCGTAAAATGAAACCACTCGGCTCCTTCTAAGATTTTTTCCCAGTCAAATTCTTCTTTGAGGGCAGAATAGAGTGCTGAACCGGTACGGTCATAGATGACTTTGGACGGTCTTTGCGATGCTCCTTTTTCCAGATAATAGATGCCGATGCGTTCTCCGCCTCGTACAATCTGTGACGTATCTACTCCGTATTTTCTTAGGGAATTGACTGCTGCCTGTCCCAACTCATGCTGTGGAAGTCTTGTGACAAATGCAGCATCAAATCCATAGTTTGCCAAAGACACTGCTACATTCGCTTCTCCTCCTCCATAGGTTGCCCCTAATTTGTCCGCCTGCACCAGACGGTAATAGCCCTCCGGTGCCAGACGCAGCATAATCTCTCCAAATGTAACCACACGTTTACTCATAGTTTACCTCTCTTCTCTCTTTTAAAATTGCAATATTCCCTTCTACCTTCTTTTTATTCAGTGGATAGATAAAAATCAGACAAAGTCCTACACCGATATAAAGGATTCCCGGCACTAAGGTTGCCACATTGTAGATTCCGCCTGCCACTTCTGCGGTCTGCACCTGAACACTCGAATCATATCCCACAAGTGCCAATGCATAAGCCCCTAATCCGCCGGAAAGCGCCTGTCCGATTTTTCTTGCAAACGAATATACGGCGTAGATGGTTCCATCCTCACGTTTTCCTGTCCGCACCTCCTGATCGTCAATGATATCTGTAATAAATGCCCAGATGATCAGATTAAAAAAGCCAAAGCCAAAATATCCGATTACGGAAATGGCAATATAGACTGGGGCTGATTTTACCTGAAGTACGAATAACAACAGGCTCGCGACCCCACCGAGGATACAGCCGACTGCTCCCACTTCTTTTTTTCCGTATTTTCTGGTGATTGGCACGGTAAACGGTGCCATCAGAAGCATTGGAAGGATTCCGGCAACACTCATTACCGCCAGTGCTTCTTTATTTTTAAAATAGTCCACAAAAACGTACTGGTTGACAGACTGTGTCATCAGGGATGCCAACAACAATAAGATTGCGGCTGCGATGATCCCAAGCAGGGCTCTGTTCGAAACAAGCGCTTTGACGGTTTCTTTGAAGCTGACCTGTTCCTCATGGTGTGTCGGGGCGATTTTTACCCGTTCCGTGGTCATAAAATAGCACAACAGATAACAGCCGATTGCCCCTAGGGAAAAGATCCCTGCGATCAGTGTAAAACGCGGTCCATGCACAAGCTGGTTGCCCGCTGCATCGGTCGTATAAACCAACATCGGTCCACCGACACCAATGATAAGTCCCGCCAACGTTGCCCCCACACTGCGATAAGTGGAGAGTGCGGCACGGTCATCGGAATCTGCACTTAAGACAGATGCCATGGAGCCGTATGGGATATTGATCGAAGTATAAAAAATGCTACCCCACAAGATATAAGTGACAAACATATAAATGACTTTGACCGTCATGGATGCACCCGCTAACGAGGACTGGTACATCAGAAAACTTGAAATTGCGACCGGAGCGCACATCCGACGCAGCCATGGACGGAATCTTCCGTCTTTTTTCGGATGCATCCGGTCTACGATCCTTCCCATTGTCACATCGGTAAATGCATCTATGCATCGTGCTGTCAGGAATAAGGTTCCCACAAGTCCCATGCTGATCCCTAATACCTTTGTGTAAAAAATCATCAAAAATGTACTGGCAAACAGAAATGTAAAATCATTTCCGAAATCACCAAACATATATCCTACTTTGTCCCGCCATCCAAACGGATGGACTGTCTTTTCTCTATCCATGGTATTCTCCTCGTCTGTTTTATTTTTTGTAATCTAACGGCAGATTTTCCCAACGTTCTTTTAATTTGTATGCAATATCCTTTGGCTGACGCTGTCTTGTAAAGACACCTTTTTTATTGCCGTTGACGCGCATGATTCCCTCTGTGGTCTGGAAGTCTGCAAAGTTCCAGATTTGTTCTCCCTTAATAAAATCATAGGAATCAAAGACTTCATGTGTCATCTTTAAATACTCGTCCTGATATTCCTGACTCCACATCACGGATGGAAGTTTGTGTTCAGAAGCAAGTGTATCTGCACCGTATTCTGTAAAAATAAAAGGTTTATTTAATTTTTTCTCTTTCCATGCATTCATTTCTTTGCGGAAAAGTTCTTCTGCGACACAGATTTCATAGCCACCCTTCATATACCATCCGTAGTAACGGTTGAGTGCAATGATGTCACTGAACTGATAACATTTACAGGTATCCGGCAAAGAGTTCATAATCAATGCAAAGGTACGCGGACGCTTCTGCATGTCTAACTTATTTGCAAAATCAAATACTTCTTTAAAATATGGCACTGCTGCTTCATTCGTGGTCTCCGGCTCATTCAAAAGACTCCATGCAATGACACTCGGATGATTTTTGTCCCTTGTAATCATCTCTTCAATGGCTCTTAAATGTGCCTTTAATAAAACCGGTGTTGTCTCTTTTTCAAAGAAAGCGGTCTGCTTTCCGGTACTTGCCTCCATAAAATTCATCAGACTCTGGAACATTCCCACTGCCGGAACTTCATCTATAATCAAAAATCCCTCGCGGTCTGCCATCTGATAAATTTCTTCGCTGTACGGATAGTGTGAAGTACGGAAGGAATTTGCCCCAATCCACTTCATCAGTTCAAAATCACGCTTCATGATACCAATGTTAAAACCTCGTCCGACGATATCGCTGTCCTCATGCTTTCCGAAACCTCGCAGATAAAGCGGCTCTCCGTTTAACAGGATATCCGTTCCCTCTACCTTCACAGTACGGATTCCGATTTCCTGCTCATACTCATCAATGAGTTCTTCGCCATCCATAATGCGGATACGCAGACGATAAAGATAAGCATTACGAACCTGCCATAAACGGGCATTTTCCACATACAGAACACCTTCTTTTCCATCCTTCTGTGCTACGCAATGACCCTTGGCATCGAAAAGTGCTAACTGCACGGCATGTTCTCCGTTCGTTCTGATCTGATAAGAGACTTCCGCATTTTTTCCATGGATCGCATAGTCCAGATCAAAATCCACGATAGATTCTCCCGGCAGTGCTAAAAGGTATACCGACCGCTGTAATCCAGCATAGTTAAAGAAATCAAAATATGGTTTTGACATCTTCTTTCCGTTTGGCAGTGTGATCGTTTCGCCACATGGGATGTTCGTACAGGTCAGTTCGTTATTGACTTTTACAACGACCTTATTATAGGAATCGTAACGTACCACAGTGGTGACCTTAGCACTGAAAGGAAGGAATCCCCCCTCATGCTCTGTGATCAGGATACCATTTACATAGACACTGGCACGATGTGTTGCGGCTCCAAACCGAAGCAGAATCTCTCTGCCTTCCCATTCGCCCGGCACAAAGAAGTCTGTCTCATACCAGAAGTCTCCGGTATATTCCCGGATATCTTTTTCTGTATAAAAATCCTGAAAACTTGCCGGAACCGGAATCATTTCCTCTCCCGGAATCCCATCCATCCAGCCTTCTTTCTCTCCGACTGCCTTTTCATCTAAGCAAAACTTCCACATTCCATCCATGGAAATTCTTCTTCTTGTCAATGTTGTCTTTGGATATAACATAGAATGTTCTAACATCGTTTTCCTCCTCTATCTCTGTTGTGATTCGGATTGTAACGTATCTGCCCGTTACAGCGTGAGTAGAATTTCTTGCTATTCTGGTACTTTTTTTATGAATTTTTATAAATTTTAAAATTAATCTAAAAAATCTACGAAAATGGGAAATAATATTACGAGAAGAAAACGCAACTTAGAAAGGACTCTGCAATGCAAAACGAAGCTGAACTTCATTTTTTCAGGAAATTACTGGAACAATTTCATGTAAACTTTCGTATTCTTGGCGAGCATGACGGACCGATCCCGGAGCTGGATTTAGGACTGCGCCGTCTTTTGAATCCTGACACGGACTATCTATTGGAATTTCAACGGCTCTGTTTTCTTTGTAAACCGCAAAAAATCTATAAGATACGGGATGAATTTTTCTGTCACTATTTCTTTTTCCAACTTCCGGAAAACACTAATGCTTCCTACGTCCTGATCGGCCCTTACCGGCTTAGCAGCGTTTCCACGGAGTCCTTATTAGAAAATGCAAAAAAATTATCCCTTCCCGATCCCATTCTGTTACAGTTACAGCTTTACTATCAGTCGTTGACTACCGTTTCGGATGAACAGTTCATCCTGACTGCCCTGTACGTTCTCTGTTCCGGGCTTTTTGGTGGAATGGATGCTTTTTCGTTTCAGGAGATCCACCAATCTGCTTCTTTTGATTATCATCCGGTTGCCAAACGTCCGGTTCCTTCCTCACCGGAAGAGACTCTTTTCAGTATGAAATTCTTAGAAGAACGCTATCACAAGGAAAATATGCTGATACAGGCAGTCTCCAAAGGACAGATTCACAAAGCAGAGATGTTTTTACATGCCCTTCCGGCAAAAGATTTAGAGCCACGCACCAGTGACTCTCTTCGCAATATAAAAAATTACACGATTATCCTCAATACCCTGCTTCGCAAAGCCGCAGAAAACGGTGCGGTTCATCCGCTTCATATTGACAGCCTCTCCTCCCGCTTTGCTCATCGGATTGAAGCACTCTCCTCCGAGGAAGATGCTTTTTCCTTGCAAAAAGAGATGGCTCACAAGTACTGTCTGCTTGTCAAAAATCACTCCATGAAAGGCTATTCCCTGTTAATCCGAAAAGTCCTCACACGCATTGACTCAGATTTAACTGCCGATCTGAGTCTTAAATCACAGGCAGAGCTTCTCGGTGTCAACTCCAGCTATCTCTCCACTCTTTTTAAAAAAGAAACCGGTTCAACATTGACAGAATATGTGAACCGGAAACGTGTGGAACATGCTATTTTTCTTTTAAATTCTACTAACTTACAAATTCAGGAGATTGCCGCAGCCTGCGGAATTCCCGATGTGAATTATTTCACAAAGATCTTTAAAAAACAGGTTGGAAACACCCCGAAAGAATATCGGGAAAAGATTTTTTAATGAATTTCCCCGAAACACTCTCTGACCTGCCCTGTGATTCGGGCATCAATCCACCCTTTTTGTGCCATATCCTCTAAAATTCCACATGCCTGCTCATGTGTCATGCCCTGTTTGTATGGCCGGTCTTCGGTCAAAGCCTGATAGATATCCACACATGCTAAGATACGCTCCGGCTCGTTCAGTTCCTCTGCCGTCTTACCAAAAGGATATCCACTGCCATCTAACTTTTCGTGGTGAAGTGCTGCCCAATCCCGTATTTCTTCAAAATCCTCTACTTCCGACAGAATCATATAGGTATATCCGGCATGATTTTTCATCTTAGAAAATTCCTCATCGGTCAGCCGTCCGGGCTTTTCTAAAATTTCATTTCCGATTGCCATTTTCCCAATATCATGAAGTGCGCCTGCTAAATAGATTTTTTGAATATCTAACCGGTCATAACCGAGGTGTTCTGCCAGTGCTGCCGCTTTTTTGGCAACTCCGATCGAATGCATCCCCGTAAATTCAGATTTGTAATCTACGATCTGTGCAAAAAAATCCGCAAGATCTTTACAGGTCCCTTCATCGCAGAACTGCTTCTTTCTTGGTACCTTTTCCCAAAGGCGTTTTTCTAACTCTTCTCCTCCCATGTCTGCAAATTTTTCTTCGGAAAAGACTTCTAAGAATGCCTTCACACATTCCGCATCAAAGATCGTATTTTCATATTTCACTAAATATGCCTTTGCCTGCTCCCAGTTCTGCTGATCATAACCACCGGTATTTCCTATGATGTCAATGGTATCGCACAAATGGATGATCCTTGCAAACAGCGGGATTTCCTCCCATTTTTTTCTAAACGGTCCTGTACCGTCTGCATTTTCATGGTGATATAAGATCACATTTGTCACATCTGTATAAAAGGGAAGTTTTTTGATATTCTGCTCCCCATATACACAGTGAACACCTAATTTTTTAGAAGAAATATCCATCGTCTGATCTTTGATCAGATCATGCCGTACCTCTTCCGATATGTACTGCGTCAATGCATTGTCGTGTAGCAGCGCACACATTGCTAAATCCTGCAGCGCCTCTCCTATAATTCCAAATTTTTCTGCCATACATACACTGATGTATGCAACTCTTTTTCCATGCCTGTTTGTAACATGTACCAGTTCGGCCTCTATGCAGTCCAGTGCATAGGAACAGGCACTTACCAATCCTATGATATCCAGTTCCATCTTTTCATCCCTCAACTTTATACTGAAAAATCCTGTTTTGTTATTCTTTACCATAAATTATAGCAAGATATATTTTCTATGGCAATTTAAAGTTGAAATCCAGATTACCGAATACCCACATCTTCGCCCGAAGGGCTTCTTGCTCTATAGGAAACACGGTATTTCCTATAGAAAAAAACAGGCCTCACCAACACTCTCGTGTCAGTGAAGCTTGTTCTATCCTGTCTTATAAACCGCTTCCGGTTATTTTACCTTCCGTCTATTCACCAGAAATCCTATTTACAAGTCTTATTGTTTCTTCTTACAACGATTCCCGCTGCTCCTGCAAAGGATACGATCAGAAGTGTGCTCCAAAGTGTCATATCAGATGTATCTCCCGTCTTTGGAGCTGTTACACTCTGTTCCTTCTTCTTGGTATCTGTAGGATTGTTCTGTGTTGTCTGGTTATTCTTAGCGTTGTTGCTGTTGTTCTTCTTATTATTGTTATTGTTGTTTTTGTTGTTATCACCGGATTTATTTTTTGCTACTGCAAACTTCGTAGTTGCAGAACCATCTGTCCAGACGATTTCAAACGTATGATCTCCGGTAGCAAGTGTCTTAAGATAATCCGCTTTCAATGTGATGATCGTGGAACCCTTTGTAACCGTATAGTTTTTCTTATCAATGATCTTACCATCCACTTTTACATTCTGGAACTTCTCCATTTCACCGTTTCCCCGAATGCTAAGACTTCCATCTGTATTCTCTGTCCATGAACTGTTGGCACCGTCAAGGATTTTATAGGATACCGGATCCGGTGATGGTGTCGTACTTTCTGTCACTGTCAGAGTTGCTGCATTCGTTGTAACAGAACCCGCAGAATTGCTGATCACACACTGATATTTATAACCGTTACAATTTTTATCTACTGCAGATGTCGTATAACTTGCTCTGTCTGCTCCGGCAATGTCTGCAAATCCCTTACCATCATTTCTGTCTATCTGCCACTGATACTTTAAGTCCGTTCCGGTAGCTGCCACTGTAAAGGTTGCCTGTTCTCCTGCTTTTACGGATACATTCTGTGGCTGTTTACCGATACTTGGTTTCTCTACTGTAATCTTTTGTTTGAAGGTTGCTTCTATCGTATGCGCTGCCCTTACATTTGTAAATATATAGCTTGTTGCAGTACTTACGGCTGCTCCATCCACTTTCAGGGATTCGATCTCATAGCCTTCATTTGCTGTAATAGAAAACGCCTGGTCAGCTCCTTCGACCACTTCCACTTTTCCACTTGGAGAAATGCTTCCGTTTGCTCCGGCTGTAGCTGTAATCGTATGCTTAACGATCGGTTTTGGAATATTGATCGTGTAGGTAAATGTCTTTACCTCACTGTCCTGTATACCATCCTTCACTGCAATGGCTTTCAGGGTTGTTGTTACACTCTGACCTTCCGTTCCTGGGACAGTGATCGGGCCTGTATATCTTGTTCCGCTCGTTCTCCCCGGCTCCGCACCATTCGTTGTATAATAAATCGTTGCTCCTTCTGTAGAAGATTTTAATGCAACTTTCTGGTTTTCAGTATATGTACCACTTCCTACCGACGGAGTCGGTGCGCCTACAATACCTGCAGCACTGACTGTAATGGTGATACTGGTAGTAAGTGCTACTCCATTTGCATCTATATTTTCCGGACATGTTACCGTACCGTTTAAAGTTACAACCTGCTCTGTCAATACCGACGGATCATAATTACCACTTGCTGTATCCCATGTAACAGCTGCTTTGTCTACCGTATTTCCTTCTGTCACAATGTTAACCTGCGTTGGAAGGTTCATATCTTTATAAGCAGTACCGTTCGCCACTGTAACAGTCCCCGGTGCCGTGATGCTTGTAAGTTTATCCTTTGCCGTTGCAGGGAATTCGTATATTGCCGTTAAGGTTCCATCTTCATTCTTTGTTACTCTTGCGCTATGTCCATTTATGGTCACTGTTACAGAATCTGTAAACTCGTAGTGTGCAGATGCTGCAAGTGTAACGCTTGCTGTATAGATTGTGTTATAGCCTGCGTTGGTGTGATTCGGTGTCCATGTAACAGCAGGTGCAGTTGTGCTTACCCCTTGGGTCGCACATACAGCAGAAGTATCTAATGCCGTATTGGATACCGGTGTGTCAATCCCTGTAACCTCTACCGATGAAATATCGGTCTTAACCACGTCTTTTGTCGCTGTTGCCTCAACCGCATAAGCCACACTATCTTCCGTTACCTCCAGCCAGATTTTACAATTTGCAAGATCAATATCAGAAGGTGTATTCGATTCTGCTGCGATATCAGAGGCATTTACGATCACATTATCTGTTCCACTGATCTGTTTACTGTAATACCAGTCCTTCGTTCCGTCATTTCCTTGTACTACAAGTGCCACATTACCTGCGGTATTTCCTTTTTTCGCATTGATCTGTCCTACGTCAGCATTGCAGGTTACCGTACCAATATCCTTGCCGCCTCCATTCAGTCGCAAAGTCATTGCTTTCCCTTGTGCAATCTCACCTGACACTGCGGTATCAGAAGTTGCCGCTTTTGCCGATGATGCAAAGAGAACATCTGTCAGATTCAGATTAGAAGCAGGATAGGTAAATGCTTTTGCTGAATCATTGATAGAAAAAGTAGTCGAAACATTACCATAACCATCCACAGCATACACCCGCTGATCATTCTCATATCCAGGATTGGCTACGCGTGTCCATACCCATGAACTGCCCTCCTGCTTCGTTGAGTCTTTCAAATAGGTAGTCAGTAACAACGATCTAGTACTCCAGGTTCCTATTTCTATGGTCTTTCCCTTCGTATAGTGCGGAGCATATAATTTGTCTGTAGTTTTATATTTGTACTCGGTCGTGTTCCCACCTATATAACCACTTGTTTCTATCGTAGTCGCATTCATCAAGTTCTGCTCTGCTACAGAAAAGCGGTTCTTATCCTTCGCTATACTCTGCAGTTTAGCTCTTATATCACTTGCTCCGTAATGATTACGACTTACAGTTTCCTGTTTCTTTGATGAATCGTATTCCCCCCAACTATCCTGTAATGTTCTGTTTTCCTCCGTTGTGTTCGTAAATGTCTGACGATCTATAACCGGGGTGACTGCAAAAATGGAAGCATTATCACTAGCTATCCGGTTATCGTTTCCTAAGATATACCATTCCTGCGGCTTTCCGTCTTGATTTTTACCAAATGCCAGCACGCCTATATTATTGTTAGGTTTTCCGTTAGTGTCCGTTCCAAAGGTCTGATAATCCTTCAACTGTTTCTTTGTTGCATAGGCTGTCACACTCGGTGCAATACCGTTTGCCGCCCATACAGATTGCATGCTGTCCCCGAACCCCGGAATAACTCCCGCTGTCATTCCGAATGCCAATACGCCCGAAAGCAAAGCTGCAATTCCTTTTTTCATTTGATTTCGTTTCCTCATATGCATTCTCCTTGTAAACTTACATACTTTTTGTTATAGTAATTATAAATCGTACCCTAAGGGACAAGTCAAGTGATAACTACCCTTATTCCACATATTTTTTTCAAAAAAGAACGGAGAACGATCATGAAAAAGCAGGACGATCATTTATTTAAAATAGGCGAAATCGCAAAAATTCTTGGTATCACCAGAAAAACCATCCTTGTCTATGAGGACATGGGCTTACTGACACCTGCCGTCAAGGATGAAAACAGTGGATACCGCTACTATACCGCCGATAATATGACACAGATCCGCTCCATCCGCTCTTTGCAGACCTTAGGACTGTCTCTCTCAGAAATCAAGGAATATTATTATGATTCTAAAAATCTCGACCACCATCTGGAACGTCTGATGGATCTGCGTGCTGCATTAGACCGCAATATCCAGTTGCTTCAGGTGCGTGCTGCAAAACCGGGCGATTTAAGCATTCATCGTGTACGCCTGCCAAAACAGGTATGTTATTGCCGCAGATATCAATGTAAGGATACAAAGGATGCGGCTGACAAATTGCGTGACACTTATATTGCCGCCGCCAGAACCGGAAAGATGTCCATGTCTGCCAGAATGTTTACCATGCGTATCGGACAACCTGACACGGGTCTGGATCTGATGTGCTGCATTCCGGTCGAGGACGATTTTACAGGCGAAGAACGGACAGAGTTTGCCGAATCCCCTGCTCTATGTGTCTATTACCGCGGGCCTTATGAGGGGATCGGAACTGCGATCGCTACCTTAAATACCTATGTAGAGACCAACCATATCCAGACCACAGGACCGTTTCGCAGCATCTATTTAGAGGGTCCACCCAGCCGTGGAGAACAGAGTTCGGATTATATTACGCAGGTTGCTGTTACGATTTAGATATGGGGAATGCCTATTTGCCCCCATTACATGCCTATGATATTATATCATCAGATTCACATAGGAGATGACATTATCGTTAATGAGAAAAAAGTGCTCTGTTCTAAAATGAACAGAGTTTTTTATTTATCTACTTCCATATCCGGCAGTAATAAACAGATAACTGCCCCAAAAATCCACACATCAACACTGTCCACCTTTTATATGATAGTGATAAAACCTTTCATTGAAAGATGTGAGTCTTTTGCACAAACCGACGTATTATCTCTGGCACAGTGATTTTTCTTCACAGGAAGAATTTGAAGCCGAACGTAGAAAATATGCTGACATCGGTTTTCGGGTTGTCACTTTTTCAGATGGCGATCCGGATGCCGATATCCATAATGGTATCCAGGCACTGATCAAAAATCATTTATCTGATACCGACTGATCTTATTTTTTTAATTTCTGTCGGAAGAAAAAGTATTTTACGGCAAACTGTAAAAAGATAACCATATATAAAACCATTAATACAGCAAACACGATCGTAAGTCTATGTGCTCCATGTTCGGTCGTGGACATATAACCATTTATGATCAGACAGCAAAAAATGGCGATCAACGGAATGATCCTGCCGTAAAAAATCCGCTGCATCATTTCCAGTCGTGAGGTATCATCGCAAAAAATCTCCTCTTTTTGCTGCATCATAGCCATCGGTTTTCGAAAATAACAGTATCCATTAAAATCCATCAGATACTCCCATCCGCAGTCTTCAAACATCTGAACATATTCGTTCTGATTTTTCATGCCTTCCTGATTATAATCTAACTGATAAACCACCTTCTCCGGTTCACATTTTTTAAACGTATAGATGCCGGGAAATGTCACATGTTGAAATTCCCATCCCTCCTGATGCCTTTTACTCAGATAATCTGCTTCTTTTTCATAATCCATAATAGAAAACCAGCGAACTTCTTTTTTCTTATCACTCATTCCATTCTCTCCTGTGCATTGCGATACAATCTGCGGATCCTCTTCCACTCCAATTCCAGGACTTCTGTACCGAGATCTGTAATCTGATAAATTTTTCGCTTATCTTCTTCACAGACAAATTGGATCAATCCGTCTTTTTCCATTTTTGACAGACTTCCATACATGGTTCCCGGACCGAGTATGACTTCATTGTCTGTGATTTCCTTTACTTTCTGTACAATTCCATATCCGTGATTCGGAGAACGCAGACATAACAGAATATAAAATCCGGTCTCCGTCATCGGAACATAAACTTTTTTTATATGTGCATCCATTGTCCATTTCCTTTTTTAGTGCGATATATCGAACTACGATATATTATATATATCACACTGCGATCTATATGTCAATTTTTTTAACGATTAGGGGGGGCAAAAGACGATGTCATATCATTCCATAATGCTTCATAGACTATTTACATTCAAACAGAAAGGATCCTCTATGAATGCAGGATATGTCCGTCTCTCAAAAGACGATGATAAAAAAAATTATGTTTCCATAGAAAACCAGAAGCTGATCATCAGCCAATACGCAGCCGATCATGGCATCGCCATCGACCGCTGGTACGAAGATGACGGCATTTCCGGCTATGTCTTTGACCGACCGGGATTTCAGCAGATGATGGCTGATCTGGATCACGATATTGATACTGTCTATGTCAAGGATTTTTCACGCCTTGGCAGACATAACGCAAAAGTGCTTTTATTACTGGACGAATTTCAGGAGCGTGGAAAACATTTGGTCGTGATCGACGATAACTATGATTCTATGGAACCAGCCGATGATACAATCGGGATTAAAACCTGGTTTAATGAGCGGTATGTAAAAGACACCAGTAAAAAAATCAAACGTGCCATAGGTGCGAAGCAAAAAGAAGGTGCACTGCTGACAAGACCGCCGTTTGGGTATCGGCGTGACACAGACAATCCGACGATGTTCAGCATTGATCCTGCCGAAGCGGAATCCATCCGATCCATTTATCGGCTCTATCTTTCCGGTCTTGGCTACCGAAAGATTGCCAATTATTTAAATGAACAGCAAATCCCTACTCCCTCTATGAAACAGCACGAGCATGAAATAGAAAACAGACAGTTAACCAAAAGAAACGTTGCTTTTCGCTGGTCAGACAGCATGGTGCGGGATTTACTTGACAATGATTTTTATATCGGTACGCTCCGCTTACGAAAACGTGCCAGAAAAACCATCCATGGCAAAGACTGTCGCATCCCCAGGGAAGAACAGTATCTATTTGAAAATCATCATCCGGCAATTATCGATGAGACTACGTTTTCTCTGGTGCAGGAATTAAAAGAAAAACGCAGCCGTACAAACTACCGTGGCAGCTTTGGACAATGGGCAGGTTCAGAAGTTCCAAATCCATTTAGCGGTTGTCTGTTCTGTAAGGATTGCGGAAGCCGCCTCACACCGATCAAACGCCGGACCTCCGACAGAGAACGCAAATATTATATCTGCACCACTTATAATACGAAAGGGAAACGTTATTGTTCTAAGGCTCATTTGATTGAAGAAGCCGATCTTATGAGAGACGTCCTGACCTATCTTCAAGTGTGCAAAAATGCTTTCAGTGACGTAATTGCCGGCTATGATCCGGAGGATTTTCAAACAGAGAAAAAAAGCTTAGAACAAAAAAGACAGGAACTGCATACCACGATCGATGACCGAAAAAATCAACTAAAAATTCTTCTTACACAGAAAATAAAGGATTTATCACTGGCTGCCGAAAATGAGACTTCCATCCACAATGAAGATTTTATCCGTGAAGCTTATGACTCTATGCAAGCAGATTTATGTAAACAAATTCACGAATTGGAAATGCAGCTAACAGAACTGGAAAAATCTACCACAGAGGCACCGGATGCAACGGACAGTTTAAAAAATCCTCTGGATATCATGGAGCACATAATTGCAAAAGGAACTCTGGGGCATAAAGATATCGAACTACTGATCCAAAAAATCATAGTGGATGAAAACGGAATGCCGGAAATCACGTTAAAATATGGCTTAGCCAGCTTCATAAATAACAACCCTACCAAAGAAATGAATTGCAGAGAAAATACTATCATTGCAATCGTTATGAAACTGATCGCAGAGGACAAACGCGGTTACACTTCTGCAAAATACCTGTCAGAACATCTTACCGATCTGGGATTTCCAAAGACAAAGCAGAGTATTTTACCTTATATCGAATTGATGAAAATACTCGATATCCTAAAGGATACAGACAATCCACGAAAGCCTTACCGTATTATGAAATCCGAAAAAGAAATCTCCCTGCTTGCACGTAACTATTTACCGGATTTATCAGAGGAAATGACTGCAAAGCAAATATCGGATGATTATTTACATAGTTCTGTGGCAGACAGGTGGCATGCCACAGATGGTTTTTGAATATGTCTTAAAACAGCAGGGAATCAACCCCAAAAAAGATCTAACCATTGACAAGAGTATTGATTTTGGAAGCACTGCTGCTGCTTTTTCCGGTGGAAATGGCGATTTTTCCGTTGAATTTGAACCAGGCGCAACCAATTTAGAAAAAGAAGGCTCCGGCTATGTGGTTGCTTCCCTCGGTGTGGATTCCGGCTATGTTCCTTACACGGCTTTTTCTGCAAAAGAAAGCTATATCAAAAAACACCCTGAGCTCATTCAGAGTTTTACCAATGCTCTGCAAAAAGGCATGACTTATGTCAACAATCATTCTGCTGCGGAAATTGCAAAAGTCATTGCCCCTCAATTCAAAGATACGGATGAAGCCACTATTGCCATGATCGTGGAACGTTATCAGAAACAGGACACCTGGAAGGACGATTTAGTATTCACTAAGGACAGCTATGAGCTTTTACTTGATATTTTAGAGGAAGCAGGCGTTCTGACCGACAGACCGCCTTATAAGGACTTGATCACCACTACTTATGCGAAAGAAGCACGCTAAGTTACCCGAAAATAGTGTCTGCCCCGTGAGTGTTTGCGCAAGATTTCCTGCACTTTCCTTTTTCTATGCATAAATGAAATCTCTGCACTGCCTCACGAGGCAGCAAATATTTTCCTATTTTAGCAGTATTTTTTCAAAAGAGAGATCAGCTTTTGCATTTCTTTGTCGGTTCCGATCGTAATCCGAAGATAATTACTGATACGCTCCGGTTTTGCAAAATAACGCACATAGACCTTCTCTTTTTTGAGATTCTCAAAAAGCTGTTTTGCCGAAACATTCGGATGTGTTACAAACACAAAATTGCTCTTAGAATCTTCAAACAAAAAGCCTAATTTTTTTAACTCTTCCTTTGTCCATTCTCTGGTACGGATGATCTTGTCGGTGGTCTGCTTAAAATATTCCCGGTCCTCCACTGAGGCTTTTCCCATTGCCAGGGTCAGCTGATCCATGGTGTAAGAATTAAATGAATATTTAACATCGTTCAGATATGCGATCAGTTTCTCACTTCCAAACGCATATCCAATCCTCATGCCCGCCATGGAGCGTGATTTTGAAAACGTCTGTACCACTAACAGATTCTCGTATTTTTCAATCAAAGGCAGTGCGGATACGCCTCCAAAATCAATATAGGCTTCATCCACGATGACCACAACATCCTGATTTGCCCGGATGATCTCTTCTACCTGTTCTAACGGCATGAGAACGCCGGTCGGTGCATTCGGATTTGGAAAAATAACCCCACCGTTTTCCCGCTGATAGTCTTTGGTACAGATCTGAAAGTCCTCATCTAATGGCACGGTCTCATAAGGAATCCGAAATACTTCTGCCCAGACATCATAAAACGAATAGGTAATGTCCGGGAACAGGATTGGTTTTTTAGAATTAAAAAACGTCATAAATGCCATTGCAAGGACATCGTCCGATCCTACTCCGGCAAACACCTGTGAAGATCTTACACCATATTCTGACGCGATCGCATCCACTAACTCAGAAGATGCCGGGTCAGGATAAAGACGCAGTCTGTCTGTTTCAAATTTCTTCAGTACTTTCTGTACTCCCGGTGCCGGCGGATATGGATTCTCATTTGTATTCAGCTTAATGATATCTCTTTTTTTCGGCTGCTCCCCCGGTGTATATGGAGTCACCAGCCTTACATTTTTTTCCCAGTTCTTCATTTTACTAACCCGTATTCTTTCGCTAATTCTTCAAATCCTGACATGGATTTTTCTATCATCTGTGGAGAAACACAATATGCAAGCCGCACATAGCCCGGACATGCAAAGGCTGCTCCCTTGACCATGATAATGTGATATTTTTTCGCTGCCTGTACAAATCTTTCCTCATCCTTATCCGGAGACTTCATCCACAGATAGAAAGCTCCCTGCGGATAGATGCAGGTAAAACCGAGCTTTATCAGCCCTTCATACAGTAACTTGCGATTCTTATCATAAAATGCGATGTCTGTCTTTTCATCCACACATCGGCTGACTGCCTTTTGGATCAGCGACGGTGCATTGACAAATCCAAGGGTTCTGTTCGACACCTCTAAGCCGGCAATGACATTCTCTGCATCCGCAACCTCATCCGGTACTGCGACATAACCGATCCGCTCTCCCGGCAGTGACAGGGATTTGCTAAACGAATATCCCACGATCGTATTGTGATAATACTTTGTTAAAAATATTTCTTTTACGTCATCATAGACTAACTCACGGTATGGTTCATCTGACACTAAGTAAATGTCCGTTTTAAATTCCTGCTCCTTTTTTCTTAAAATCTCTGCCATTTCCTGCAGTGTCTCTTCCGTATAGACCACACCGGTCGGATTATTTGGTGTATTGACTAATACGATCTTCGTCTTAGCCGTGATCTTTCCTGTAAATTTTTCTAAATCAGGCTGAAAACTTGCAAAATCAGGTTCTACCTCTACGATCCTTGCATCAAAATTTGCTGCATAAGACTTATATTCTCCAAAATAAGGGGCAAAGACGATGACTTCATCCTCCGGGTCTAACAGTGTCTTAAAGATAATGTTCAGACCGCCTGCTGCCCCCACCGTCATGATGATATTATGTGCATCAAAGGAGGTCTGGAATCTCCGGTTCAGATTCTCTGCCATTGCCCTTCTGACATCTTCATATCCGGAATTTGACATATAGCCATGTAACTCTAACGGGTCCATCTCGTCCACGATCTCTTTGATCGAGCGGTTGACCGACTCCGGTGCCGGAGTTGCCGGATTTCCGAGACTGAAATCATATACGTTCTCAGCACCATAACGTGCTGCCATTTCTTTTCCTTCATTAAACATTGCACGGATCACAGAACTTCCCGCCAATGCCTGTGCTATCTTTTTTGAAACCAAAATGCTCCCACCTTTCCTGACATTTCTAAAAATAACTCTACTACAACTCTTTAGTAAAGTAAAGTAAAAAACACCTCCAAAGCAACAGATTTTTCTATTTCATCCATCCACTTCAGAGGTATTATATTTTCCATATATTTTTATGATTCAGACAAAGATTTAAACTCTTCCTCTGCTGCCGTTAATGTGTCATAGTTTGATACCATGGCTTTCGCTCTGTCGGAAAGTGCATTATAGGCATCTCTTGCTCTTTTGATCGCATCTCCGCTGCCTGTCGTTACCTTACCGATCTGACCGATCAGGTCGATAACCCCATTAGCTTGTCCCTGTGCCTCATTATTTGCCTGATTCTCTGCCTCCTGGCTGACTAATCCTGCATAAGCTGCTTCTGCTGCCTCTAAGGTACTGTAATTACTTACATAGCTTTTTGCTTCCTCGGAAAGTCCGTTATAAGCATTTCTTGCATTGGTGATCGCACCTTCACTGCCTAAGGATACCTCTCCGATACCGTTGATCGCATCCACAACCGATGCACCCTGATCCATGGCGATCGCTTTCGGGCTCTCGGTTCCAGGTAATTCATATACTAAGACCGGATAACCTGCTGCAATATTTTCAAAAATGGTCTTTGCTGCTGCATATGGTAAGTTGACACATCCGTGAGAACCGTTTCTCTTATAGATGTTTCCGCCAAAGGTACTTCTCCAGGAAGCATCATGCATTCCGACATTGCCGCAATACGGCATCCAGAAACTTACATCAGAAGAATAGTTTTCTCCCTTTAAGGTTGCATTACGCTCTGTATAGGTAACCGGATAAGCTCCAACCGGAGTGCCGTTTCCTTTTGAGATATTTCCTGATACAAAATCGGAATCTACTACAAGATTACCATTTTTATAAAAATACAGATGCTGTGCTGTCAGGTTGATCTCAACATAAGTATCACCATAATCATTTTCGCCATGGCTGTTTGCGGTCTGCGCATAGACAGGATCCCTTGTTACATCCTTGCCTGCATCAATATCTTTTTTCAACTGTTCTAATTCTTTATCGTTGCTGATCTTCCAGCCATAACTTCCGTTTGATATCTGTACGGTGCTGCCCCAGGAAGTCTTTAAAGTCTTTGGTTTATAAACGGTATTATATTTAGAACCAAGACTCTTGACATAAGCAAGTGCCTGTTCATCGTCTACCACTGCCTTGCCTTCTTCCACTTTCATCCATTTACAGATTTCCGTTCCGGCTAATACTTCCTGCTTATCGCCAAAGGTATATGTAATCTTGACATCCTTTAAAGACTTCATCTTTGCCAATGTCTTCTTTAAGGTCTTAGAATCTTCTTTTACCTTTGGATCTACATAGCATTTTTCTTTATCCATGGAAAGCTCGGACTGTAAATTCAATACAGAGTCCTGTAACTTTTTCCAAAATGCTTCTTCATCTACGGTGGTACCTAAATCTTCTTTTACGATGACATAACCGTCTTTTTTATCTTCCTTTAAAGTCGCATCTACCGGCGGCTTCATCTTGTCCTTATCCATGCAGGACAACTGGTTCATCTGCTGCTTTAAGGCAGCCTCATCATAGCTTACAATGGATTTTGATTCATATACTTCCGGGGAAAATAAAGTAACTACCCACTTAAACCCGTTCTGCTTCTTTAAAATCTTCTGAAGCGTATCATCAAACTCTACGGAAATATTGACATCTTTTCCGCTGATTGTTTCGCTCTTTTTTCCTCTCTCCCGGATCGTCAGCTTATAGTTCTTAACCTCTGACGTGATCGCATCTTTTACGCCATCCGCATTTTTTCCGGCACAGGAAATTCCGTTGATCACTGTCCTTGGCAGATAGTGTGACTGAAAGAAAATGCTTCCCGCAAGATAAATGACTACCAGTGCTCCCACTACGGAAGCTGCAATGATCATTCCTTTTTTTGATATTTTTTTGTTTCCTTGTTCATTTCCAGAATTCAATTTTTTATCCTCACTTACTTTAACTTTTGCAGTTACCCTATATTGTATTATATTATCTTCGCCTTTGATGTCAACTTTTTCGTTAAATTGTAACATTTTTTTAAGAACTTGTAATTTCTTAATTTTTTGTGAAAATCCATTTTCGCACATTGTCCTTTCATTTTCTCTGTGCTATAATCCACAGGTAATAATGAGATTTTAGAAACATAGAATAGACACGAATAAAATAGACACGAGGTGATACTCTTGAAATATATCCGGAACTTTTTAGTGAAATACAGTCATGCATGGGTATTCTTATATGGTCTGATCTATTTCCCATGGTTTACTTATTTAGAAAAAAATGTAACAAACAACTTTCATATCATACATATGGCGATCGACGATTCCATTCCGTTTGTTGAATATTTCGTCGTTCCATACTTTTTATGGTTCGGTTATGTTGCAGCGGCAGTTGCCTACTTCTTTTTTAAGAACAAACATGATTTCTATCGGCTGTGCGGCTTTTTAGCTGCCGGAATGACCATTTTTCTGGTTGTTTCCACCATTTATCCAAACGGACACACACTCAGACCGGAAAGTTTTGCACACGATAACATTTTTACGCAGGCAGTTGCATGGCTTTATTCTACCGACACACCGACGAACCTGTTTCCGAGCATTCATGTTTACAACTCTCTCGGTGTACATATTGCCGTGACAAAGAGTGAATGTTTCCGTGAAAAAAAGAAGACAAAATTTGTCTCCTTACTGTTATGTGTCAGCATCATTTTATCGACGATGTTCTTAAAACAACATTCCTTTTTTGATGTGATCACTGCATTTGCAATGGCAGGCATTTTCTTCTGCCTGATCTATATGAAGTCTCCTGCTGCTGAGGAGTCCTACGAGAAACAGTTTCATCATATTTAAGAATGATAAAAATAGAAACCGTGAAGCTAAAGCTGCACGATTTCTATTTTTTATTTTTATAATTCCTCTAATTCTCCTAACCAGAGCTGTGCGGAAGCATCGCTTGGCATCCGCAGATCCCCGCGCGGTGAAACTGCTACCGTTCCAACCTTTGGTCCGTCCGGCAGGCAGGAACGTTTAAAGTGCTGGGCAAAAAATCTTCTTGTAAATATCTTTAACCACTTCAAAATGGTCTCCTCATCGTAGACATCTGCAAATGCGATCTTTGCGATCCGGTAAATTTTTGCCGGAGAATATCCGGACCTTAACATATGATACAGGAAAAAGTCATGCAGTTCGTAAGGGCCTACAATATCCTCGGTCTTTTGTGAAATCTTGCCGTCCTCCGGTGGCAGAAGTTCCGGGCTGACCGGCGTATCTAACACGTCATAAAGCACTGCTGCAAGTTTGTCACTTCCACAGGTGTCGGCATAGTAACGTACCAGATGGCGTACCAGTGTCTTTGGTACGGAAGCATTGACCGCATACATGCTCATATGGTCTCCATTGTAGGTCGCCCAGCCAAGAGCCAGTTCTGACAGATCTCCTGTTCCGATCACCAGACCTCCTTTTTTATTGGCAATATCCATTAAAATCTGGGTACGCTCCCTTGCCTGGGAATTTTCGTAAGTCACATCATGGATATTTTCTTCATGCCCGATATCACGAAAATGCAGGCGGACTGCATCGGCAATCGGAACTTCGATGAACTCTGCTCCTAATTCCCGGATCAGATGCACCGCATTGTCATAAGTCCGGTCGGTTGTTCCAAATCCCGGCATCGTGACTGCTGCGATCTGCTCTCTTGGAATCCCCAACAGGTCAAAGGCTTTTACTGTAACCAACAGTGCCAGCGTAGAATCCAGTCCTCCCGAAATTCCGACGACTGCACTCTTTGCATGGGTATGCGCCAGACGTTTTTTCAGTCCGTGCGCCTGTATCAGTAAGATTTCTTCACAACGTTTTTCACGGTCTTCCTTACTTCCCGGTACGAATGGCATCGGATCGATATAACGTGTCAATTTTGTCTCTTCTTCTTCTAAAGAAAAATAAATTTCCTGATAGTTTCCATTGGTTGTTTCAAACGTACTCATCCGTCTGCGTTCCGATATGAGTTTTTTCACATCGATTTCAGAATAAAGGATTCCTTTGGTAAAACGCTCGGATTCCGCTAATACTACTCCGTTCTCTGCGATCAGATCATGACCGGAATATACCACATCCTGCGTAGACTCTCCCTCTCCGGCACTTGCATAAATATAGCCGCACAACAGTCTTGCAGACTGTCCTTTGACTAATTCCCTGCGATAGGCTTCTTTTCCCGTCACTTCATCGGACGCTGACAGATTGGCGATCAAGACTGCCCCTGCCTGTGCATGTGCAATGCTTGGCGGCTGCATGGTCCAAAGGTCTTCACAGATTTCTGCTGCTACTTTTAACTCCGATACTTCTTCACAGCAAAAGAGCAGGTTCATTCCCATCGGAACGGTAATTTCCTGATTTAAACGCACATAAACCGGCTCTTCCATGCCTTTTGTAAAATGCCTTACCTCATAAAATTCGTTATAGTTTGGGATATAACGCTTTGGCACAAAGCCAAGGATTTTTCCCTGATTTAATACAGCGGCTGTATTATAGAGTTTTCCGTGATACTCCAATGGTATTCCCAGAAAAATCAGTGCATCAATTCCTTTTGTCTGATTACTGATCTCTATCAGTGCATCCTTTGCCTCACGGTGCAGGATTTCCTGCAAAAATAAATCCTGACAGGTGTATCCGGTAATGCAAAGCTCCGGCAATACAATGATCTTTGCCTTCTGGACTGCTGCCTCACGGATCACTTTTAAGATTTCCTTTGTATTTTCTTTGACATCTGCAACGGTTACCTGCGGAGTGACTGCTGCTACTTTGATATATCCGTCTTTCACTTTGCAATCTCCTTTAACTCATCAATACTGAATGTATAATTTGTATTGCAAAAATGGCAGTTGACCTCAATCGGTTCTCCATCATCAATCATTTCCTGTAGGTCTTTTTTACCAATACTAATCAACGCCTTGGTAATTCTCTCTTTAGAACAGTTGCAGGAAAACTGTGCCGGCAGTGTATCGGTAATCTCCAAACCGAAATCTCCAAGGATTTCTTCTAATAACATCTCCGGTGTCATGCCTTCTTCTAACATCTCGGTGACAGATTTCATTTCCGTAATTTTTTTCTCTAGCTGCTCTATGATTTTTTCATCGGTAAACGGCAGAAGCTGTATGATAAAACCTCCTGCCTGTCTGACCGTGTTATCCTTATTCATTAACACTCCTAACCCGACCGCAGAAGGTATCTGCTCGGAGGTTGCAAAATAATAGGTTAAATCTTCTGCAATTTCTCCGGTCTGCAATGCAACCTGCCCTGCATATGGCTCTTTAAGTCCCATATCTTTGATGACGTTTAAGATTCCAAGTCCTACTGCTCCGCCGACATCTAATTTTCCCTGTGGGTTTGGCGGTAACATGACATCCGACACTTCTGCATAGCCTTTGACGTTTCCTTTTGCATCGGCAGTTGCGGTCAAGCCCTGTACCGGACCACCACATTTAATCTGCAATGTTAAAAGGTCATCATCGCCTTTCATCATCGCCCCCATCATTGCGGCTCCGCTTAACAGGCGTCCTAATCCCGCTGTGATCACCGGACTGGTGTTGTGTCTTTTTCTTGCCTCTTCTACAAGGTCTTTCGATGTAATGGCAAATGCCCGGATCTGGTTATTTGCCGCTGTTGCTCTTACAATATAATCTGACATGTTATTTCCCTTTCTCTCCTGCAATGATATAAATTCTTTCACTCTCTGCCGTCGGTGCCTGTTTCGTTTCGGCATCGTATGCCGCTAAGAACTCCATGCCGGCTTCTTCTACAAATGTCTGCATCTGTTCTAACGAATAGCCTCTCTGGTAGTGGGTTTCCTCAAATTTCCGATAAAGCTGTTCCTGCTTTTCTTCCCTGATAAAAAGTGTCAGGTCATATTCGTTGATCTGCTCCTCTTTGTCATAGTAGTTTTCCCAGATAAAACTGCCCTCTTCGCGATTTTCACAGATCGTTGTATCACCTAAAACCGTTTCATATTTATAGACAGTATTAAAGTCAAAAATAAAAATCCCGCCCGGCTCTAAATACCGGTTCACGCTCTGTAACGTCCAGATGATCTCGTCCTCTTCTAACAGATAGTTGATGCTGTCACATACGGACACCATTGCTTTTGCCGTTCCATACAATTCCAGTTCACACATATCCTGACAAAGATAGAGTATTCCCTCTTCATTCTGTTCGCTTGCGATCGCAAGCATATCTTCCGACAGATCAACTCCGATCATATCATATCCGGCTTTGGCTAAAAGTCTTGTCATCTTTCCTGTTCCGCAGCCTAGGTCACATATGACACCGGAATGGATTCCATATTCTTTTAAAACCGATACGATATAGTTGCTCCATTCCTCATAGGGAACGTTATCCATAAACAGATCATAGACCTGGGCAAAAGTTGTGTACGCATTCATAGGCTGTCCTCCATTCTTCTTATAGTATCAATTTTTTTCACGAAAAGCAACCGCACAATCCGCACGTTTCTCCTTGATTATTTCAAATACAACCTTTATACTAAAATTTATGATGGAAAATTACGAACACTATATTACAAAAAACATTAAGGATGTATGCCGTACCAAAATGATCTCTCCGATCATTTATCTGATCCTGCTTCTCGCACTCTGGATCCTTTCACCGATTTCAGAGATCGTAGTTCCGGAAAAGGCGGACAGCAATGATTCCTTAACGAAACTTTACAAACAGGATGTTTCTTATATTGATACAAAGCTTACGGATCTTTACTTTACCGGCTATACACAGACAAGTCTTGGATTTACGACCGGCTATTATTACTATACCATGCGCGGTAATGAATGTATCCTCGTTCTGCTCTCCCCTTCCACTAGTGAAGAGGGACTGCCAAAAATTACTGCCTTACACACCAAGGGCAGACTTGCCAAACGTGACCGTGCTGCGAAAGACGTATTAGACAACCTTTCTAAAGATCTGAACTGGACGGAAACCGGCATTGCTTCTAAGGTAAGTCCTTATTATATTAATGAACCGGACTGTAGGAATTTTCGCAGTTATCTGCTGTTATTTCTCTACTTTGCAAGTATGCTCTATGCATTCATCAGTCTGATCCTGTTAGTTATTTATTACCGCTTTCCGTTATTGTCACCACCGGTACGGCAGTTATCCCGTTTTGGCAAACCTGCGGAGCTTCTTGCCGAAGCAGAAGAAGAGCTTGCTACACTGCCACAGCTTGCCACGGATGATATGTTTATCACAGAGCATTATTTTATTGAAACTTCTAAATACGGAATTGCGATCGTACCGATCCGGGAAATTATCTGGGTTTACAAACATTCTACCCTGCACAAATTTTTCTGGTATCATTTCAGCATTTCCTATACGCTGCACATTACGGCAAACAAGCATTTATATATCCACTGTCCGAAAAATATCAAGTCCGACATTGACGGTATCATGGACTATTTAGCGGAAGCCAATCACGATATTTTAGTCGGATTCAGTGAAGAGAACCGCTTAGCCGTACAGGAAAAACAGGGAACACCGTTACAAATTGAAAAGTTTTTGGAGATATTAAAAAAGAGGATTTAAACAATCCTCTTTTTTATCGCATCTTAAAACAGACTCTTAAAGAAATCTATAATGGACTGGAACAAGCTCTTTAATTTTGCTCCAATACCGCTGTTAGACAACAGTCCTAACTCATCTAATCTGTCATACAGATCCGATGCCTGATTTTTCAATGTATTCCAGTCTAAATCCAAGTCACTGATCTTCTTTAATACATCTAATAATTTCGCTTTCTGGTCATCCGTCAGCTGGACATCAAACTCCTTACATCCCTGTTCAATCGCCTCGTTGATACTCTTATCATCTTTTAAATCATTCTTTACGACTTCCTGCTTCAGATATGCCATCAACTCTTCTGCTTTCGCTTTATCTCCGCCGGTCGCATCTGCTAACTGACCTGTTACAACAATTTCGTTCATTGCTGCATCGAGACTGTCTTCCTTCACTTCATCTCCGGTCATCTCTGAATATGCTTTTAACGCACCGATCAATGCTGCCGTACCGGAAATCGGGAACGGCCCTGCTACGATGATCTCTGCATCTTCAAGTCCTGCTGTTGCAAGTGCACTCTTATACATTCCGACTGTACAATAGGAAATATTCTTAATGGATATCTGGATTCCGCTTCCTTTTTTTCCTTCCATAATTAATACGGAGGATAATGCTCGACTTCCAATCGTACTGGATGGAAGATATGCGTCTAAATACTCATGCTCCATCGCATTGGTTACCTGTACCACATCATAATCGGAAAGTTTTGCCGGATCAATTCCCATCAGACCAAGAACGGTTGCCTGCTGCTCTGCTGTTAAGTCTGCACCAAGTGCTAAATAGGGTTTGTCATGTTTTCCTACCACGACATTATCGTCTGCAACTTCTGTCTGAACTTCTCCCTTTACCGGTTCCTTTTTGGTTTCCGTATCCTGTGTTACGGTGCCTTCTACCGGTGCCTGTGCTGCATTGTCAGAAGTCTTTTTGTCTGTGTCAGAACTTCCCGTATCGGAAGCATTCACATCTGACGTATCGGAATTCATTGAACTTCCTGTGCTGTCTGCTGTATTTTCCTTCTGCTCGTCAGTTCCCTGATCAGAACTGCCGCCTGTTGTCTGTGTATCATTGGCAGTATCTGCACTTCCATTTGCATCTGTCTGCTCATTCTGTTCCTGCACCTCAGTCGCTTCATCCGTATTACTTGTCTGGGATGCAAATGCAGGCATCACAAGGGATATACTCATAGTTGCTGCTAAAAGAATACCCATCACTCTTTTTATATTCTTTTTCATTTTTTTCCTCCATTTCATTTTCGTAAAATCTGCTTTATTCATTCTGACATAGAACCTTGATAAAGTCAAAAATATCGGACAAATTTAAGGAAATCTTTAGAATTCTTCTATCATTCCTCCCCTCTAACGGAAGTGTGTGATCAGAACTTCTATCTGTTCCTCGCCAAAAAATGTATTGATCTGCGGATAATACACTATAGAAAGATTTTCCTTATGTTCTTCTAAATATTTCTGATTCTCATAGGCATCTCCGTCAAAACAGATTGCCTGGTAGCTCCGGTTCGTTTTATCGACCAGCTTCATCCGTACAAATTTCCGGTTCGTTCCGACAATTCTGATATCCCGCACCCGCAGCTCTTTATCTGCAAATACCGGCTTTTCGTTCCCTTTGCCAAAGGGTTCTAAAACCGAAAACTCATGGATCAGCTTCTCTGACAGATATTCTAACGTCATCGGCACATCAATGCGTATTTTCGGCTGTAGATCTTTTTTTGTCAATGTACAACGGTCATTCAGTCGCTTTCGGAAAATATCTACGTTTTCACGCTGCATACTGCAACCGGCTGCCATCGGATGACCGCCAAACTTGTCCAACAGATCCTGACATTTACAGAGTTCCTCATACATGGAATATCCTTCTATGGAACGCCCGGAGCCTTTGACTCCCTCTTTGGCATTTGTCAGAACGTAAACCGGTCTGTGATAGCGTTCCCGGACGCGTCCTGCAATAATTCCTGCAATACTCTCGTGACAGTCCGGCAGATAGATGACTAAGACCCTGTCCTCTGAAAGTCCCTGTGTTTCGATGCACTGCATGGCATCCTCGATTCCTTTTTCCGTCAGGGCTTTTCTGCTCGTGTTGAGTTCTACTAACTCCTCTGCAAGTTTTCCTGCATCAACTTCATCTTTTGTTTTTAACAAAAGCAATGCTTTTTTTGCCGTATCCAGTCTACCGCTCGCATTCAGACACGGTCCAAGTACAAATCCGATATGGTATGCCTTTATTCCTCCTAAATCCAGCTTATTGGATGCGATCAGAGAACGCATGCCGATACTCTTTGTCTGATTCAGCCGTTTTAAACCTTCCTTTACTAAGATCCGGTTCTCATGTTGAAGCTCCATGACATCTCCTATCGTTGCAAATGCCGCATTTTCGATAAAAACATCTGCCTGCTTCATGCCCTTTCCTGTCATATCATAGAGTACCCGTATCAGATGCCATGCAACAACCGCTCCACAGATTTCTTTGAACGGATAGGCACAATCTTTCTGTTTTGGATTGACGATCGCATCTGCATCCGGCAGAATCTCTTTTCGTTCACCGTTTTCTTCGCAAAACGGGATTTCATGGTGATCGGTTACGATTACGGTCAATCCGTTTTCTTTTGCTCTTTTTAGTGCATCTGCCGCTGCAATCCCATTGTCACAGGTCAGGATCGTGTCCGCTCCCTCTTCTATGGCAGCTTCTACTAACTGCTCATTAACCCCGTAACCGTCCTTGATACGGTCAGGAATCGTAACATAGACTTTTCCACCTAAATTCTCAATTCCCTCCCACAGAATATAAGAGGACTGCACTCCGTCAATGTCGTAATCACCGATAATGCAGATTTTCTTTCCCGACTTTATCTTTTCTGCAAGAATTCCTGCAGCTTTTTTTACGTCTTTTAACAGATAGGGCGATGGCAGCATGTCCATCGTTCCGTTCAGATAACTATTGATCTCCTCATCGGTAATGATATCCCGGTTACGCATGATCCGGGCTGTCACCTGATCGATACCGTATTTTTTTCCTATTTCCTGAAAATCGGCTTTTTTTGCCCACACCGTCCAATTCTCTGCCTGTCTCATTTGTACTTCACTTCCATCAATGTCAATCCTTTTGCCGGCATTAAAAATCCTGCCTGCTGTCGGTCTCTGCTCTCAAGGATCCGCTCCATATCCTCCGGTGTCCTTTCTCCACGTCCGACTTCTACTAAGGTTCCGGTCAGGATACGGACCATATTTTGCAAAAATCCGCTTCCCGTAAAGCGCATTCGGATCTCATGTTCTGTCTCTTCGATTTCTATCTGATAAATCGTTCGGACAGTTGTTTTTTTCATCCTGCGGTTTCCGCAAAATGCCATAAAATCATGTGTCCCTGTCAGATGCCCCGCAGCCTCCCGCATTTTCGCCACGTCTAATTTTTCTTCCATTGGCCAGACATACCTGCGTTCAAAGACATCCGGTTTGCTTCCTTTATAGATGCGGTATTCATAGGTCTTTGACTTGGCATTTAATCTGGAATGAAAACGCCCGTCTACCTGCTCTACCTGTAATATCGCAATATCTTCCGGCAGATATTCATTCATATATTTTTTGATCTGCTCCACATCCCACACTGCCTTTGTATGAAAATGTGCGATCTGACCTTTCGCATGCACTCCGGCATCTGTCCTGCCGGAGCCCTGTAAATCTATCTCTTCTTCTGTCATACGCTCTAAGACACGCTGCAATTTTCCCTGAATGGTCGCTTCCGTATGCTTCTGCTCCTGCCAGCCTTTATATCTTGTCCCTTCGTACTGTATGGTTAATTTATAGTTTGGCATAGTTCCTCCATGGTGGTTATTATGTTATTTCTACGAAACAAAAAACAATACACCAACCATCATTTGACAGTTGGTGCTATTTTGTTATCTCAATTATATTTCAAATAAAAATCTGCTTCCCTACTGATATAATTCTGCAATTCTCGTAACAGCAACGTATATTTCCGAAATTTTATACCAGGTCGGATAATCTACCACTCCGCTGGCCGGGAGGTTGAACACCGACTGGAACTTCTGTACTGCCGCCCTTGTTTCCGGTCCGAAGATGCCATCTACCGTTACGGTCGGAATTGCCGGGTAGTTTCTTGCAATTGCATTTAACTGCTCCTGTATCACGCGGACATTATTGCCTCTGGAACCAACCTGCAGATCCACCCGCGGCCACGATGCCGGTACACCTGATACCTGTTCTGCGGTATTAATATACATGCTGTTGCCGTAAAAGTAACGGAGGATTTCAATGGCACTGTAGCCCTGATCGCCCAGGTACTTTGAACCCCACTGTGTCATCCTTTTATCATTTGGGTACTAACAAATAATTTTCGATTAATCTTTATTATTTATAGCTTCACAACTATGTTATTTATCATATCATAGTTTATTCATTAAAAAAAGCCGGAATTTCTTCCGGCTTTCAAAAGTTCATGCGTATTTACTAATACCCAAGGCTCGCCCATGTTTTCGGTCCGCAGACTCCATCCACTTTTAATCCTTTATAAGACTGCCATCTCCTTAAGATTTTCTCGGTGATTGCTCCAAAATCTCCGTCTGCTGCTAAGTATTTTTTCTTACCGTTGATCTCACAGGACTTAAATTTCTGGGCAAGCAATGCCTGCTGCAGCTTTCTGACCGCTTCACCCTTGCTGCCTCTTCGGATCGTCGGAAGCTCTGTATTGTCTCTTGCTGCCTGTACCGGCTGGACAGCAGCACATGGAGTCTTGTACAATCTCTGCTCCTCTTCTCTACGTCTTACCAGTCCGTTCAATTTCTTTCCGTTCGCTTTGTTATAGAGAATGATTTTCTCTCCGATCTGATCTACACTTCTGTCCTTACAAAGTGTCTTTAAGTTACCTGATCCGCAGTTGTATGTAAAGGACACCAGTGCATCAAACTGGTTCTGATTGAATCCTTTTCCAATCGCATTGACCGCTTTCTCGGCACCTGCCACATCTTCACGCAGATAGGCTTCTGCCTGTGCCTGTGTGATCTTCTGTCCTTTCTTCACGCCTTTCGTGTGACCATACCCGATCGTCAACTTTCCTGCCGGGCAAACATATGCCGTTAACCGGCATCCCTCATACTTTTTAATAATAGCCAATCCTTTTTCTGATACTTTCATTACAGTTCCTCCTTATCTCTTAACTGAATTAATACCTCTTTTAACTTTTCCGGTATCGGAATAAACTCTGCTGCATTCTCTAATAAACTGATGGCTTCATTGCACACATAAAACGTGATTACAATTTCCCTAAGTGCCACCGCATGGTTCAGGAACTTCTGAATTTCAAATGCTACTGCAATGATGATGAACATCAGCATTTTTTTCAAAAGTCCCTTGTAACCAACCTCAGAACTAAGCTGTTTTAAATAAACCGCTTTAATAAGTCCGGTTACATAATCAGCCACTGCTAAAAACACAATGGTTTTTAACAACACGTCCCATCCTCCAAGAAAATACGCCAGCAGTCCACCTAAGACCCCACCACATACGCTGATACAATTAAATAATTTTGCCATTTTAACACTTCCTCTCTTTTTTGGTTATACAAAAGCGCCCTGTATCTTCTGATACAAGGCGCTTAGGCTCTAATCTGTGATTGCTGCTCTTAATTCTTCTTTCTCTGCATCCGTCAGCTTCGGATAACCTGTCAAGATATCCTCAAGCTCTTCTCCTTCTGTCATTCTTCTCCGGATGACACGGAGCATGATGTTTTTAGCTGAATTGCTCATTACGCTTCACCCCCTAATAACTCTGCTATTACCTCGTCCTGTTCTGCCTGTGTCTGTTCAAGGCTTTCTAAACGAATTTCTGTGTCTGATTTAATGTGCATAGTTACCATAGTGCTGCCGTCCTCATAGACGGTTGCAGATACAAAAGACAGATTCTTGTATGTACCGTAAATTTCCTTATCCTCGCCCGCCACGGTAAGCTCTGTGACCGGTCGAAAGGTTTTCTCCATGTCTGCTACTGCCTGTCCTTCCATCGAAAATGTGATGCTGTCAACTCCTGTGACTACTGCTTTGCAGGCGTACTCTACGCCATTCGCTGTGATATATTCCATAGTTATTCCTCCTTCATCTTTGCTTACTGTTTCGATAGGTACTGAAAATGAATATATATATATTCACCTTCAGCTATATTAGTGGATATTCCGTTCATATTTTTTGTATAACCTATGGAAAGTGCTGTTTCTGTTGTAAAACAACACTGACCATAATGAACGTTATTCAAAAATACATATTGAACAAACATACAGTTTGGATGAACTTTGAAATCGTCATCATTAATAGCACAAACGGTTGCATAACCAGACGCTGTAGCTAATTCTTGTGCTGCTTGACCTTGTATGTAGCAGTCGATAAATCTTCCTACTTTTCTGAGATATGCAGTTAATCCATTTGCTTCATATGAAAATGACTTGTACTTAATGGCACTTATTTGATTTGCCAAAGTTCCCTCTATGGACGCATTCTTTTCTGTTGCCGGTAGTGCCAATCCGGTGCTGTTCGTAACGGCTGATGAATCACTTAATTTAACATGACCATAGACACCGGATGCTGCTTTTAGCTCTTCCGCTTCTTTTCTCGCCTGTATATCGGCATCAATCTGATCCAGTGTCTGATTATATTCTGTCACATCATAGAATTCGTCTACTCCGGGTTTCGTATATTCAAAATTACTCGTTTTCGTTGGCATAGCTCAAAACCTCCTCTCTAATCTGCTTATGTGTGTATTTTGATAATTCTCTATGAGTGAACTTTGCCAGAGTTGTATGCTGATTATAAAGTAGCGATAAATCAATTTCCATGTTTGCCGGTATCACTTCCTCTAACATTTCCTTCACCATAGAAAAATTCTTTTTGTTAATCAGATTGACTCTTACAACAATGCGATATTCACCATGTATGACCCTTAACGAATATCCAGCTTTTCCGCAAAGAGTTTCTAACTTGTTCTGGAGTATTTGTACCGTATATGGTATCTTGTTATTCCATCTGGACATAATTCGGAATCTACGATTTTCGAGTGTATCATCATCTAACGCCTGTATTTTCAGCATCTGCTCAAATTTTTCTATTCCCTGTGTATCTGCAAATAGAATAAACTGATTATCTTTGAGCTTTTCCGTGAGATCTTCTAATAACTGGACTTCCGGCTGTTGAACATCCAGTATCTTTTTCAGTTCTATATACTCACGCAAAAACTCCGGCAGATAGCTGACAAGATCAACTTCTCGTATCACTCACTCACACCTCCAAAAACCGGTATCTTTTCAGAGGATATTATTAAATTTCCCTCTGTACCATTTAATTTCGTATCTGTCACATCAATAATGCCCTCTATCGCCAATAAACGCGATTCTATCTGTGCGATTCGTACAACCAGGGCATCTTTGTCCTGCCATTCCTTTCTAAGACCTTCTAAATATCCTTTTATGGCATTTTCGATCTGTGATCTCAAAGCAGAAAAGCTGTAACCTGTATCATATGTAATACTTGTAGTTACAGAAACTTCTAATTCCTCCGGTGTGTCTACCGTAACCACATGACCGATAGGAGCAATCCCACTTCCATCTCCATCTGCCGGATCAATTTGCTGCTGCACTTTTGTGAGCAGCGCAGTGCCGGCTTTCTGGTAAGCCGAATCCAGAATCGTCAACTTTACTGTTCCGCCACCATTCCACACAGGAATCACTTTGACTGCCCCGATACCTGCCATACTAAGGACCTTATCCTTATAATCCTTTTTGTTACCACCAAATGCCTGTGAATCAAAAGATTGAAAATATCTCTGACGGATACTTTCGGTCTCTTCTTCATCCTCGCCTGGTATCAACAGCTCTGTAAGCTCTGCCGTTTTAAGTCCGTTGATGTAATTTACCGGAATCAGCATACCAAAGTTACCATTGCCACTTACCCCTTCTGTTTCACACTGCATTTGATACTCACCGGCTTTTATTTTCTCTAATACTCTGTAATTCAATGAATCACAGCTAAACCGTTCTCCTTCAGAAAGTTCAATGTCCAATGGAGTAAATACCCCCTTTAATATTGCCTTAGTGGCTGCTTTTGGTGTAATTCCACGTTCTTCTGCTCTTCGCAAAAGATAATCTCTGGATGCCGTGTCCGCGAAGGTTTCCTTTAAAATTACATCCAGCTCTATATACATGAGCTGCAACTCCACTGCTGCCGGAGCTAAAGCATCATAGATAATAGATCCTTCCCTTTTATCCATGTTATCCGGAACTTTCTCTAACATCCGTTCTAAGATGCTTTCATATGTGACTTCCTCATACATTTAAACATCCACCTCCTTCTCTGTCTGTATATCTCCAAACACCGTATGTACCGTAAAACTTACCGTAACAGCGTGTCCATCAATTTCAAAGGCGAACTCATCCACGCTCTTGATCCGGTCATCCTGTACAAGTGCTTCGGTAATTCTGCGTTCCAGTTCCGGACATACATAAGAGGACGGTTCTCCATATAAATCCTCTAACTCTACTCCATAATTCCAGGAATAAATAATATGCTGGTAGCGTTCTGTATTCAGTATCTTATAAATGACCTGTTTCATCGCTTCCAGTCCGTCTATTTTCCCACAGATTGTCTCACCGTAAATATCCATCCGGTAATTTTTGCTTGGCTCTTCTTCTACTTCAAATTCCTGGTCTAAAAAACCAGATACAGAAGGGATCATCCACTCTACCCTATCCTGTCCATGACAAAATACTTCTGACCACTCTGCTGTCTGATAAGAAGGACCTTATCACTGACTGCCAAGCCATTATGCACAGTGATCTCTTTTCTCCCAGACAATGTTGCTGAATTATCATCTGTATTCCATGAAACCGTAACGGCTGTTTTAAAGTCCGTCACATTCCGGGTAAGCACAATCTGCGATTCCCCTAATATCATTTTCTGCTCTACGTTAATTCTTAAAGGCGATGTCCCAACCACCTCTCCAAAATAAACATTTACAGGCTTTGCCGCTTCCATTGCTTCTACGGAAGCCTTTTTTACTAACTTTACAAACTCTACTGCATCAGGCAACGAATTCGCCTCCTCTCAATGTCAGATTCATAAAATGCTCATTGTTCTTGTAGGTATGCTGGCACTTTTCCACCAACATGAAATTTTTTACTTTCATATCCCCAAGATTCAAATTTACAACAAGCATAGATCCTGCTCTCACACGATTATCACCAATAACATTGTTGATTTTCAGATTGCGGGTCTTTTTATTATAAAGGGAGAGCAATGCATCTGCTTTCGCCTGACCATTCTCTCCCTTCTGTAACGTTTCATAATACTGTAAAACGCCCCACTTATTGATATTTTTTCCATGCTGCGCAATATAAACATCACGATGCCCGGTATCTTCGTTATCATATGTTAATTTCACACGATTATAGGTATTGTCATCTATAGATGATGTATAATCAAAATCTTCCCCTGCACCATCATCGATCATAAGATACTTATTCTTCTTTCTGACATACATAGATGATAGGTTCTTTAGTGTGAGTTTTCCATAATCGTCATATAAGACGAACATCTGCCCAGTATTAGTCAGTGTCAGGTCTAATGCATTCTCGATCATCTCAAACAGTGACGTATTTTCTTCCACACGGGAACCTATCACATATTGCGTATTCTCCAGTGTGCCGGTATTCATCCGGTAATCATCCGCAAGTTCCTTTACAAGCTGTGCGGCTGTCTTTCCCTCATAGACCTTCGTATCTTTATTTTTCAAGTAACGAAGCTGATCATATGCCGTTACAGAGATGAGCTGCTCCTTTGTTCTTTGCTGTTTAAAGATAAAACCATAAAAAATCTTTTTCCCATCCACTTTCAGACAAACGGCACACCCTTCCGACACTTTGAGTTTTTTATCCCAAAGCATCTTAAAAGTCAGCTTTCCCGGTGTGCCTCTCCGCTCTGTAGACCATGTGATCCCTTCTTCCACAACCGGGCGATAGGCTTTTTTCCCGGTCGCATCAGCTATTAATAAATCTACTTTCATTCTCTCCTCACTCCTTATACCGGCGGTATCGTAAGCACCTGTCCCGGATAGATCAGATTGGGGTTACCGCCGATCACACCCTTATTTGCTTCATAGATGACTGTATATAGCGAACCATTATTATAAAACTTCTTAGCGATGTTCCATAAGCAATCCCCCTTTTGTACCGTATAGGTCTGGTTTTGTACAGGCTCCGGGGAATTTACCGTCTCGCGTATCGGTTCCTCTTTGACTACCGGCTGTGGCTTGTTTACCTTGATCTTAAGTTTTACCTGTTTGGTACCATAATTACGCCATTGTTTCAGACTGATCTTAACTTTCAGATCAAATCCATTTCCGGCATCCTCTGTGATACGATACTCTTCTAAGGATACTTTCAGATTTGTATAGAAGAGTTTTTTTCCATTTGGAAATCTTCTGCATACTATAAACTGAAATGGTTTTTTATTCTTTTTCAGCTTTTCAAAGTAATTCAGAAAGTAAGATGCTTTCTGAAACTTATTTTTATAGACCGCATATGGATACTGTTGCTGCGGTATCTCACATTCAAAATCAATGTCTGTCAGTCCCGGAGTCTTTAATATATTAATCTCTCCATCATTGATGAGCTTTATTGTCTTGTTGGAATTGTTGATCTTCATCTCGATTTTACCCGGTGTGACCGGGAGCAGGCATTTGTTTAAATACACATAATACCCGCCTTTTCCCGCTCCGGGGATGGTCATCTCTTTTTTCCGGCTCATCTTTTTAGGCTTTTTTTTAGATGCCACTTAATGCACCCCCTCTGTCGCATTACTGATCGCCTCATCTACTGCACTGGTCAGACCTTCTACAACACCGTCTAAATCCATGTCAGAGGCTATTTTATTGTTATTTGTCTGGACAATGCTGATTTCTGCAGTTGTGAAACGATTGATCGTATCTCTCTCTGCAATATCTCTAAGGTATTTCAAATCTTCGCTTGTGGCTGTTAAAGTGTTCTCGATGTTTCCGGCACTGTTTGCAATGTCTGCAACCTTATTTCCTGTTCCACTCTTATCGAGTGTATCGCCAAGGTTATTCGTGCTGTCATCTCCATAGCCTTTGGTGTATTCCTCTTCTTTCGGGATTTTCCCAAAACCATTCAAGAAATCTGACATTTTTCCTGCAAATTCATCGCCTTTTTGTACACCTGAATTCCATGCATTAGTATACTTAAAACGTTCGACGTGCCATTCATTGCCATTTACTGTCGCCATAATTTCTTCACCTTTACCATAAGTTTTATCAACCCAATCACCTAAATTATCTCTCCAGCCTTGAACTGCACCCGCAAGATTTTGCCCAAAAAGTGTATCAATAGCACTTGCAAGTGTTTCCAAAAGTCCAAGAATATGATTTACCAAGCCGAAGAATAACCTTCCAATTGCAGCAACTGGATCATTAAAAACATTTCCAAAGAAATTGGCAAATATTGCAATAAAATTCCACAATACAACAAAAATATCAATTACCATATTAATTAGTGCTACAAATAAATTACCAATTGCAGCAACTGCTACCGAAAGTGCTCCTACTATAATTCCCAATCCTGTATTCGCAGCTCCCGTCAGTTTTGCAATTGCTGTGCAAACAGTGTAAATCAATGTAATAATAGCTATGATCAGAATAATGATCCACGTTAAAGGACAAGCTGCTAATGCCGCATTCAATCCATCCTGTGCTGCTATCAGAGCAAAAATCGCCACTGTTTCGGCAGCACTGGCAAGTGCATGAGCGATCTTTGCCGCAATGTTCTGCAACGTAGTCAACCATGCAATTCCCATTGTCGCATTATAAACAACCAACGCGGCTATCAGTCCCCAGACTATCGGCTCGAGGATTGACCAGTTATCTGCTATAAATCCTGCCGCATCCTGCATAAATTGGAATGCCGGAGACAAAATTGTCAACGTAGTTCCTACGGCAATACCTATTTTTCCCATAACACGCTCTGCCGTTTCTCCAAGTTCCCTGATCCCATCAAGGATTGTTCCAAATCCTGCGTTCGCCAAGGCAGCATTGGCATTGTCTATCAATGATATCCAACCCCTTGTGATTGCTGCCTTGGCATTTGCAATTGTGGTCGCCCACGTTGCTCCCGCTTCTTTAGCTGCTCCTGAAATATTTAAGACTCCATTCGTTCCTTCTTCAAATGCCGTGGACACTGTTGATATGAAATCCATTGATGATATGATTCCATCTGATAAATCACTCTGAACATCGGCGGCAGATCGTCCGGTGGCCTGTGCATATATTCCTACTGCATCGATTCCTGTGTCAGTCACTCTATTCAACTGATCCATCTCTACCGTACCCTTGGTCATCATCTTACCAAGTGCATCCGTTACCGTTGTCAGTGACTCATTGGTTCCATCTCCATAAAATGCTACTGCATCTGCCCACTTTCCAACTTCGGATGTGGCATTGCCGATACCCATTCCTCTGGTTGTAAAATTCTGTACTGCCATTGCTGCCACATCCAGTCCATAGGCAGTTCCTGTTGTAATGTCCTTCAACTGGTTTAATGAAGCAGCCGCCATATCAAAGCTTCCTGTAATGGCTGTCATCGTCCGCTGAAAGTTCGTCATTGTGTCCATTCTCTTCATTGCAGCATCAATCTGCCCTGTTACCGTATTGACAACAGATTGTACAACATGCAACCCTATAAGACCTTTCAACAAGTTATTAGAACTTGTTGTACCACTATTGACAGCCTGATTGAATCTCTGTTGTTCTTCTGTATTATCACGAATATGCTGACCTGTAGATTCTACGTTCTGCCTTAGCTGCTCATAATTGCTATTTGCAGCAGCTACATTCATAGATGACATTGCCGGAGCAACTGAAACAGAAGCAGCCTCTTCCATCTCCCTTAAGGACATGGTTGCACGATCGATTGATTCTCTCGCACCTTCAATGTACGAAGTATCAATCGAAGCACTCAAAGACTGCCGCATTTCTTCCATTTGATAAATGGCAAGGTTGACTGAACCCATGATGTTATATAAAACAGAGCTAAAGTTATCATTTAATTCAATTCCCGTACTGATCGTACCCATTCGTTTACCTCCTTCCTCGTCTCTTTGCTTCCCGTTTGGCTCTTTCTTCTTCCTCTTTATCTTTTTCCATCTTTATTTTTATGGACGCGATCACAAACGCCTTTTCCTGCTCGTCCATTGCAAGGAAAACAGACGGCAGGATATGGAGTTTCAGGAGGGCGTAATGCGCGTAATTCGCTTCGCCATCCCCCTCCTCAATTAGTTTTTTGCTTCATCTACCTTATCATCAAGTGTCTTGGTGAATCCCTGAAATTTCTGTATCCATGCACTAAGTTCCTGATATTCTCCGGCATCATCTACCATCGCATATACTAACTCTTCCGGTGTCTGTACACCGTAAGAATCCTGCAGCTCTGCATTATAAAGATCCGGTGTCACGGTAGATGCCGTGATCATCTTTGCAAGATATTTTGTTAAATCCAATTTCGGTCTATATACATTTGGCTTTCCGGTAACCTGTACATCGATCATACATTCGTCTCTTAATTTCTCATTTTCCTTTGATGTAATGTGACGAAATTCCCACTCTAACGGCTTGCCATTTTCATCTGTAAGCGAAACTGTTGGTGCATAACATCCGTTTTTCTTCTCCTTTTTGTTCTCCTTCATGAATCTGCTAAATTTTGACATATCATTGTCCTCTCTTTCTTTGATTTTTGTATATAAAAAGAGAGCTTATTGCTAAGCTCTCTCATTACCATTATATTTCTTTATTCTACACTATACAGATATGAAACCAATTTATATATCCTCTTTAACTTCTTTGGGTCTTTTATCTTTCCTAATAAATCTATAATTGCCTTCTCATACATTTATGCTACCTCCCCTAAAAACTTGTTAATAAAATATTGCTGTCCTTTTCCAGTCACTTTGGTTGTTTTATTGATACTCACAGAGCCATCCGGATTATTTACTGTACTTTCTTTCACTTCAAACAATCCCATTTCCATACTCCGTTGTGTTGGCATATTCCAATCCGAACCCCGCCGTTTGATCAGATATCCATTTTCTCGCATCCAGGCAAATAACCTCTTTTGCCCAATGTCGACTCCATTCTGTTTTAGCAATTTTGCCAAATCTCCGATCAGTATGGATGTATGACTGGCAGCTACGGCATCTGCAAATATCTCTTTTGGACGCATACGATCATTGTCTGCTACTAATGCGATATTTTGGGTTTTCAGATTTTCAATGCTCTGATTTGCTATTTTTAATGCCCTTGCCATGACCTGCTCTGGTGTATTCCATGCTTTTTCTAAGTCAATAAGGTACTGGCGCACCGCCTTACCCTCTGGTGTCCTCTGAATCATACAAATCTGTTTTGCCATATCTACGGAAATATCATAGTCAACTGACGGTCTACCGCCGCTTTCAGTGGTTTTACTCATTTTTGAGTAATACTCTTTTCCCTCTTCAAATCCGTATTCACACATCCTTGGGAACCAATCATTAAATCGTGTTCCAATATGTAACTGCTCATGCAGTTCTCTAGCTGATACTGTCTGTGTATCAAAATTTACTTTTACTAAATCATTCATAATTCTAAGCCACCTCCATATTCATTTGTGCATTGCAATCGTTTACTCTTTCCTGTAAATATGTAGGCAACTCATAAGCGTCTATTAATTCATGTGCTTCATAAATATAACGCCGTTTTAATGACTTGTATGACTTGAATTTACCCTTGTCGTCATAAAGTCCAAATTCTCTTTTGATCTGATTGTAAATATCAGTGTACACTGCAGAACGTATCTTAGTATCTTTATAAGCGTTTCCTTCTTTTCCACCAAGCATGTCTACACCCTTACGTTTTACATGATTACACAATTCATCTGCCTCGGAACCGTATAGCGGAATATCATACTCAAGATGTTCTACCTTTTTCTCTACGCTCGTAATTCGTTGATCCACTACAATAACGGCTCGAAGTTCTGGTGAAAGATTCTCAAATGTGTTTTCTTTATATTTCTTCTCAATTTGAATGAAATATCTACGCACCTGCTTACCTTTTTCATTACGCTCAAGCATTGCCATTTCCTTGGCGGTATCGAGTTTGATGATGTGGTCTTTCTTTGTCTGACCGGAAGGTGCTAAAATTTTAGCGGCTTCAAAATCTTCTTTCTCTACTGCTTCACAATCATTTAAACGATTACGAATCCAATCGCGATAATTGCTCTTAACCCCTAAAACTTCATAAAGTTCTGACCCATATACTACTTTCTCTCCAGTGCTTGTCTCATACACCGGTACTAATTCATTTTCTATTACTGTCAAATCATTCATTGTTAAATTTTGCATTTTATTCATCCTTGCAAAAACTGGTGGAATCCCCTATAATGCATATAGGAAATTCCTATAGTTAATAGGTTCCATTTTGAGTAAACACGATAACTTTGACGAGTGCGTGTTTACTCTTTTTTTGTATACATTTTTTCTGTTTCCATTTCGCCAACATTCTTTGAAAAAAAAATTTTTTCTTTTTCTTCTAATGTCTCAATTTGCAAAACAATACACAATCCTTCGATTTCATTTGCTTTGAATTGTGTCTGATTAGTAATTTTCTTTTGTAATCCATATGTGGTTAAACCTATTTTTGAAGCTATATAATATTTTTTTAGACCAGATCTGTCTATTCTATCATTTAACCTCTGTGTGTCTACCATATCATCTCCTCCTTTCTTTGTTTCTATTTTGTCTACAATCGTATGTTACTATATTGTTTAACTATTGTCAACATTTTATTAAACAAAAGTTGAATTTTTTGCTACAAAATGCTAATATATAATTGTGAGGTGATACAATGGAAATTGGTGATAGAATTCGTGCAAAACGTGAAGCACTAGGTATGTCTCAAGAGGAACTTGCAACTAAAATAGGATATAAATCTCGCTCATCCATTAATAAAATAGAAAAGGATGGACGCGGGCTTCCACAATCTAAAATACTTTTGATTGCAAGGGCTCTTGAAACCACTCCTGATTTCTTATTAGGATGGAGTGATGATGAAACTGATTTTTATCCTGATGAAGTATTGTATGGAATAAATGCTATGACATCTCTATTACAATATTTGTATGATGATTTAGATTTTCACGAATATCCTCTTAGTGAAACTTTTGAAGTTACACTAAAAAAAGATTCTAATGAAATCACTCTAAATGAACTTGAATACAACCTATTGTTTGATTTCTTATGTAGCAATATTCCAAACTATATTAATCTTATCAAAGGCAAAACTCCAACAAACGACTAACTTATCTTTAGAAAATACCCGCTTACTTCTGTAAGCGGGTATTCCTTGCACATCTATCTTATTTTTATTTTTACATTTTCACTACCGGAATTGAACTGTACAATCAGTGGATCAGTCGAATTAATCACTGTATCTGGTACTTCAAAAGCAATGTCCCCTTCTTTTGATGACAGCGGATTGATTGTTGAATCATGCATATCTGCACTATATCCTAATAAGATTGTTGCTGAAAATTCATATCCATCTCCGAATAAGATTTTTGCATTCACATCATCTCCCATCCCATAAGATGGTAAAAAGGTATCCGATGTTTTCCCGTTATTTGTTACGTTTACAGATACTTTTGCGAATTGTGCTCCTTCCTGATCCGGTTTAAATGTAACATAATTTTCATCAATACTTGGTACTATTTGCATATCAGAAACTACTATTCCCCAGTCTCTTAATTCTGCGGTCTCCCCAATATTGTAAACCTTCTCGTCCTCTTTTTCCTCCTTGTCCCCATCTTCTTGCTTGTCAGAATTCTTGCTTGTCTCTTTTGTTGTTTCCTTTGATGCTTCTTTTTTAGAATCATTACTGGTTCCACATCCCACAAAGGCTGTCATTGCGACCAAGCATAATAAAATAGTGACTAATGTTTTTTTCCTCATATCTCTTTCTCCTTTTAATTGATATGAAAAATTATACCTTATCTGTAGAATTCTGTCATCTTTTTTCTTCTCCCCATGCTAAGCACAGGGAGCATTTTTCTAATTTGTCAGGAAACCTTTCAGATTTTTGAATTTCTCCGGCATAGAGAAATCTTCAAATGTGAAGTCCATATCTTCGTCCAGATATTCTGAATCCGCATCAAACTTCGCCAAGATTCCACCATCAATATTACAATCCTCTAAGATAATTGTCTGTCTGCCGGCAGAGCTTGTCGGGTCCTCATTTGTGATCTGAATGTCAAAGTATGTATCACGCCCGGTTCTTTTATAGTCCAACATCATCTTACGGAAAATACTGGTGTTATAGTGGAACGTTGCTGAACCAGACCCTTTCCATCCTGTTGTTTTATTTCCTTTTCCGGTTTTTCCTAAAATCGGGATCTCTGATTTCTCTTTATCAAATTTTGCTTCCAGATTGATTGCCTGCATGAAGTTATATCGTCTGTCTCCAATGGTTACAAAACACTCTGCAAGAGATGCTGATACCGCATCTTTCGATAACATTACATTATTTTTTCCCATGCGTTTCTCCTTTCTACGCTACCGTTACCGTCATATACAGCTTACTCATGGTATTCACTACCTGAATGCCACTTGTCACTGCTACTGATTTTTTTGTATCTCCCTGCTGAATCGTTACATCTGTATCTGTGAAGTTTTCAATCGCACCAATGTCCTGTAACTGCTGTCGGATTTTTACTAAATCAGACCACAAAGATACCCGACCGGAATCATTGTTTGGAATGATGCCAAGGTATTTTTTGTTAAACAACAGTGCGTCATCATTAGCAATCTGGTCGATCACACGGATAGTCTGATTGTCTTTGAAAATCTCACCGCAGGAATCTGTTACCGTAACCATGCTGTTAATGTCCTCTAAGACCCGTGTCTCAAAGTTGACCTTATGTAACACAAATTCTCCTGCTAAAATCGCATCCTGTAACTCTGCCTGTGTATAGTCGGTATCAACCTCAAAGGCACCGTCATACTGTTTGTTCTGACAGGACTTATTTACTTCACATCCGCACTCTGCACCAGTTACCCAATAAATCAGAGATGCTTCACTGACACCGGTATCAAGTACCTTATTCTTCAGATTGATCACACCGAGATAATCTGCGCTCAGATTATAAAGAACAACCTGAAATTTTACCCCCTGCTCATCACGCATCCGTTTGCTGAATGCTGCATACAGTTTCTTTGTTGTTTCATCCGTTGTGATAACCCCCATCGCATTGTAAGAATACGATTCGATCTTATCAAGATATTTCTGATGCGCTGTCCCATCTACTGTTGCATTTGTGCCTCCTGCCAACGCAGTGCCAGCAGTTACCTCCAGTGCTGCATCACTCTTAAATGTAACGTAATCATTGGCTACCAGTTCAGATGCCTGTGCTACCGTCTGTGTATCTACTCTGGCTGTCTCAAGATACGTCATTACATCATACTTACTGGTCTCATCTGCATTTGCCTGAATCACAATTTTAATGTCATTACCTCGCGTTCCACCATACAATGCGGTTGCAAATGCATTCGTTGCCTTTGTGCCGCCGCCATTTAAGCGGTATGCATATAAGGTCTTTGCATTCATAAACAGATCACTCAAGCCATTCATTTTCTCATGGTCATGAGCATATCCGAAAATTTTCTGACTGTCTTTCTGGAAGTCTTCATTAGAAACCTCAAATACTTCTCCTTCCTTTCCCCAATCCAATTCTAATGGCATAGTTGCAATACCCCGATCAGATAATACCGAGCTTGCAGATGCCACTGATACAAAGTTGATATATGTCCCAGGCAGGATTTTATCCTGTGACATATAACTTCCTCCACCTAATGCCATTTATTTCACCTTTCCTTTCATATACTCTGCGATCATCGTTTCTACTTCTTCCGTGGTGTACTCTCTGCCATCCTCTAATATGGCATTTAATAAATCCCTCCTCCCACGGTAATTTTTTGATGCGATGAACTGTTCTTTGTAAAATCTCTGTTCCTTTGACTTCTCATTTTTCTTGATCTCTGCCAAATCATTCACCTTCCTTTACTTCCATTTCTGATGTAATGTTATCCATTACTGTATGTGTTTCTTCTTTGCATACAAAGCAGTTGTAATTCATAAAAAAATTCAATATGCCATCTGCAATCTCATGATGCATATTCGTTCCGCGCAACAGATCTCCATTCACATCGATGCATTCCATACACCAAGTTAGGCTCTCTGCCACTTCATTACATTCCCACAGGGCAGCATGGCTATTGGGGATAGACTTTGGAACATACTGGATGCAAAACTGATTTTCCCGGTAGTATCTGTTCCCCGGAAATTTGCTGATCTGGGGATTTAGACAATTAATAAAAAAACAGGGAATCTCTAACCCCTGTTCTACCTGTCCTAAATGAACATCATAACCAAATTCTGTATCCAGCGTATTGCTGATAGCTGATATGATTGTATTAATCATCTTGATAGTCCTCCAAAATATCTATATATCCTTTGCTCTAAAATGGCAGGTGCAATTCTTTCCAGTTCCTCTTCAGATATTTTCATCATAAACTTTCCTGGTACCCATCCTTTATGATTAGGTGTCCGATGTCCATATTCCACATAGCTTGCATACTCCATTGGATTTGTAATAGCAATTTCATATACATTCCCGGAATGATTGACCTGTACAGAATTTGCATAACCTTCGGATGACGTTCCGTCCGTCCATGCACGCCTTAAAGTTCCTGTGTCTGCCGGGGTTCTCTGAACCACCATCTTAAGAAGCCTTGCTGCTAATTCTTTGGCACAGTCTTTCATAAATTCTTCCGGCTCCTGTAACTTCTCTAACTCATCTCTGAGTTTACGCAGTTCCCTTGCATCAAAGCCTCCCATCCGTGACATTATGCATACCTCCCTGCTAATTTCAATATGATCTCCTGATGTGTTTCATATACTGCCGGTGTTCCACTGCACTCATATGTCTCTGTGACACCGGCCTGTGTAACTGTTATCTTTGCCCCCGGTTTGATTTTCGTTTCCGGGGACATAAATAATTTTATGATCTGTGAGGTCTTTGCTACTGATTCCGTCTGGTCTGTTGTACTGACATTCGAATATGACAGCCTGCACGGCTCATCCTCTAAAACGATCACCTCTTCCGTGGATGTTAATTTCGTCTTTTCATCCTTAACCTTTTGAGATTCAGTAACCGTTGCCCTTCCATCGTACAATTCTTCCTGCATTTTTCTTGCAAGCATCCGTGCCTGTCTTATTGCATCTATCATCGAAACACCACCCTGCGATAACGGTTCAGAGAAAATTTATAATTTTTTAATAGGGTATCTTTAAAATTGTCATCCACACTCTGCTTAAATGATATGGAAGTATCACCCTCACTAATAGATGAAACAGCACCCGTAGCGGCTTCCTCTTGCCCCGGCTTTTCATTTCTATACAGATCAATCGCCATACGATAAGCTGTATTGAGCAGACCATCCGGCACTTCCTCAATGTGACAATAATTTTTTATTATTTCTTCTACATCTGAGATAACAAATGAGAGTGACACATCTTTCGATGTATCGCCCTCATCTATTCCCAATAACTGTTTCAGCCTACCTAATTCCATGCTGTCACTCCTAGCCAATTTTATGTTTAATAGCTACAATTCTAAGCTGCTTTGGTTCATATACCGGTTTCCAGTTTTCTGCCATTGCAAGTTCTGTTCTAAGCGGAGTCTCTACATGATCACGTTTTGCTCCTGTGTACGCAATTCCTCTTGGATGTAAAATAAACGCCTTGCGGTTGATGAGATAATCAATTCCACCTCCGGTCTGTTTATCACGATCCACCTCAGTAGATACAAATCCAGTAGGAGAACCATTACCATATGCTACAGCACCATTACCGAAAAGGTATGTTGTGTATACACCATCTGCAACCGGACAACCATCATCTACGGTCACGCGTCTGCCCTGATAAGTATCAAATTCTACATCTGTAGAATCACGTTCCGTATCGATCAGATTCAGCTTTTTGAGATAAGATTTTGTTGCTGAATGCATTGCCACACCAGACAACTGTGCCTGTGCATCACCCAGAAGCTGACACGCATCGATAAATGCAGATGCGCTGATCTGTTTTGCAGCATCTGTCTTACCTGTAGTAAGATCAAGGATATGATCTTTCATTCTGGTTTCTGCTGCCGGTGTTCCTTCGGCTCCTGCTGTAGTTGTACCAAATACTCCGGCAAGAATTGCGATGAGCTCTTTCTGCATGTCCCTTGCCCAGTAAGATGCAACCAGATCACCGATCGCTTTCATCGGATCAGCACCGGCAAGAGCTGCTGAAAGATTCGTTGCTCCCCACATATTCTGACGGAAAATAGTGGTTGATACATCCTTATTAGATCCGATTTTTTTTGCGGTCATCTTTACATCCTCAAGAATCGCTTCTGATTCTCCCTGTAAATCCTCAAAAAACGGCATATTATGTGTTCTTGATGCTTCGGATGCCAATGCATCAAAATCTGGACTGTTTACCACGATCCCACTCTGGAAAAATGCGGACAACTCCATTGTTCTGTTAATTACATACCGGTTAAAAAGTTCCGGTACAATTACATCTGCAATTTTTGTAATTGCCATTAAATCATCCTCCTTCTTATAATGTTACTCCGGCTAACGCAGCCATTTCTTTTGCCTGTGCCGGATTCTCTTTTAACAATCGTCCCTGTTCGGTCAGATTGAATGTGTCTTTTGCAAATGGATTAGAAGTACCGCCACCATTTCCGTCTTTAGGATTATACGGTGGCTTCTGCTGCTCCTGCTTAAACAAATGTGCCATTGTGGTATCTTCCTTATACGGCTTCACAGCCTCTTCCACACCGACCGGCTTACCTTCTTTATCAAATGTGAACTTATCCAGTCCACCGGCTTTGTAGATCAGATAATCCGGATCAAGGACTCCCTGCTTGGCAAGAGATTCCTTCAGCGCATAGGTCTTTGAGGTGTTTTCAGCGGTCTTCTTAAGATTTTTGATTTCAATCTCATAATCTCCAATCTTCTTCTGTAACTCCTCATTGTCGCCATTAGATTTTTTCAACTCCTCAATGGTTCCATTTGCGGTTTTCAGTTCCTCGACCTTTGTATTAAAGTCGTCTTTTGGCACCGCATACTTTGGGAACTCTTTCTGTGCCGCATTCATGACTGCATCCACGTCCAGTTTTCCGTCTTTGATTTCTGCTTTTTCCAAAATTGCCTTTAACCATTCCATTCTCTTATCCTCCATAGATTTTTATTCCCGCTCTCCGGGTATTGGGATTCTCTGTTTATTCTCCAGATGAGTACTACCGTTCTTTAATGCCTGCGGAAAAAGGCATATAAAAACAGGGCTCCCGGAGGAACTTACTTAGCGTCACCTCTGCGCCGTTCGGTCCATAGATTTCCAGTTATCCTGTTATTACTGGTTTAGGGTACAAAAATACCACCATGTCATTTCTGACTGGTGGTAGCTTACTTTATTTCATTTGTGTACTCTATCTAACTTTTACAAATCCAACATTATTATTGCAAATAGTACCTTCTTTCTTTTCTTTACTTAATACCTCTTCCGGTATTCTATCTGGATATGCATCACATACCATCCCTTTCCTTACATTTTTACATCTCAAACAATATGGAATTTTTATCATTCCTTTTTCCACCTTTCTATGTATGTCTCTACTAACTTTCGAGCTTTCTCTGGAACATTCTCACCGTTTCGTATTCTAACAAATGCCTCTGCAATTGTTTCAAAACCATCCTTTGTAGCATCAGAATATATTGACACTCCCGGAACATATTCTTTTTCAATCATTCCCATGAAAGCTGTAAATTCCTCATTACTCTGTATGTGTTGTCCTGTCATCACATGTGCCATCTCATGTATAATATGATCTTCTATGCTTTTTCCAGCAAAATAACCCATACGATAACCTTCAGCAACCACATTTTCAAATCCATCGAAATTAAAACCACTATTTAAAACAAAAACTGCTTCATGCTTACCATTATTGTCTATATATCTACATAAATAGGGTGTATCTGGTTTCTCTTTGCTTATATCTTCTACTAATATCTTACTCAAATGAATATTGTACTCATTTTCTATTGTATCGATACCATTCTGCATACTTTTAAGGATATCAGGAGTTATACCTGCTGCATTCCTCATTTCCTTTGGAATTCTAATCTCTTTTATTATACCAGATTCTTCTGATAATTCTACAAATGTCTTTTTCCATTCCTCATATGTCGTATCTGCTGACACATAATATGTCTTACCATCCTCGTCTCTGGCAGCACGTTCTCCCACACTGCCAAATTCATCATCGAAGTACGGACAAGTGCAACCACGACAGTTCGGATGAAATGGAGGTGCTGTCACACCCGTTTGGAAATCGCTCATTGGAAAGTGCTGCTTGTCCATTCTACCGCATGTATTACAGGTTCCTTCATCTAACGTCTCTATGACCTCAAACTGCTCAACACCCAGTTTTCCCATGCAATCCTGTCTTGCCTTGTTTGCAAATACGGCTGACTCTGTCATAATTACTCTGCCCGCCTGTGCTTTAGATACACCCATCTGCTTAGAAAACTCTGTAATAATTCTATTTGGAGTTTCCCCTGTAATACACATTCTTGAAAGGTTATTATGTAAATTGTTAATTAATTTTGTTTTATTGTCCCACAGGCGATCAGAAAAATTTTTTTCATCTACTGCCCAAGGCTTACAAACAATCTTTTCAACTACATCAGCGTTCAGATGTTCTATTTTAGAACCAACACCAATCCCTTTTTGAATCTCATATGCCGTATGGTAAAAATCTGTAGTATACATATTCTGTATATAACGATCTATGGTGTCTGTGCAATTGCCATAAAGCCTTTCTAATTCCTGCTGTGTCTCAAATTGCAAGGCTTCCAATCGGCTGATATGTGCTCTCGCGGATGCATTCTCAAGTTCTTTTTCCCAATTACCATTTTTCTCGTTTTCTTTGGCATATTTAATATATTCCTCTAACGTCCACTGGAATTCCTTTTGTTCTTTGTTCGTGAGCATTTTCTTTGCCTCTAACATGGAAACTCCATTGTTCTGTGCCAATCTCTGATACCAGGCATCAATTTTTCCTTCAATTGCTGCCTGTGCTTTTTCAAATTGTTCCTGAATCTCCTGCACTTTCTGAACAGATGTATCATGCTGTGCTTCCTCCATCTGTTTGAAGCGTTCCTGCCAGTATTGTCTCATCTGTTCACTCATGCAATCACCTCATTCCGCTATTCTGTATCCTCCGGATCATCGTCTGGCTTGTCCTCTTTTTTACTTGCCTTGAATGCACCAATATATGTATCAGCTTTTTGCTTCGTTTCCTGCTCCTCTTTCTCTAACTGCTTCAACTCAGCATCTGCATCTTCGACAAGCGGATGATTTTTCAAAATAGTCTTTTTACTAACGATTCCCACTGAATCTTTACAAATCTGTGCCTGTTCTGTATCGTTTTTGATACTGGTCCGCGTCCACGTTTGCACTATCTTTTTGCATTCAATCCCCTGATGCCGGCAGATTGCTCTAATTAATCTGGCAAATCCAAGTTGAAACTCTGTTTCTGTCAGCCCCGCTTTCATTTCAAGTAATGAATACATAAACTTTAGTGCTTCTCCCGACTGGTTTCCGAAATTTTCCGGCTGTGGATCAAATCCCTGCCCCTGTTCAAATATTGCTTTTCTCGTGGCTTGCAGCACACTGTTACGGGCTTCTATTGGGATTTCAATATTGAGTGTACTCACTCCCGGATTACTGCCCTCGTCCCCATCCACTTTAATGGTTTTATACTTTTTTAGTTCTGATAGGAACGAAGTAAGGTCTGTACCGCCATATCCCGATAATACAAATATCAACTCCTGTATATCATCCAGATCATTAATAAAACCGCTGTAGACCTTATCATATACGTCTATCAGCGGCTTAATGTTTTTCAAGTCATTCGTATTTGTATTGTTATTCGGAAATGGGATAAATGGCACTTCTCCGAAATCATGTCTGTACTCTGCGGTAAAATCATTTGCATCTGGAACCATGAAAGTATTGTAATAACATAATCCGTCCTCTAAAGTGTCACCATCTTTTCGCCGGAATGTCCAACAGCTTTCGTCATTCCAATACTCATAATTTATATAGGTATCTCCTGTTTCTTCATCAATTTCATTATAGATTCGCAAGACACCTAATAATTTCTTCTTCAAATCACATGAAACTATCGGAATGATCTGCTTACTGTCCACAACTGCCCATTGAAAAGTACCATCATTATCTTCCCAATAATGTATCCATCCAACAGCTGCGTTAGCAGCATTTACACACAACTCCATACAGTTTTTTCGATATTCATCGCCCAAGGCATCTGTTATAACCTCATTTCCATGTTCGTTCCCTATATCAAACAGTGGGGGGGAGGTAAACATATATGCAGCTTTTTGGTTAACGATCAATCCATGAAAATTTCTTGGTATTCGGTTATCTGCATTTCTCAGTGGATTTTCCTGATCTGTTTCTCTATTTTGATTCTGTACAAGAATATCCGTCTCATTACGGTAATACCTCTCTGCTTGCATTGTTTGCTGAACCATCCTTGTATGCCCCGGCTCATATTTTTTTATCATTTTTTTTATTGTTTCAAGATCCATCGTCTACCTCACTTCAAAATACTAATGCTTCCCGGTTTACGAATAATCGTATAACAGAAGTACCGCAGTGCATCCATTGCGTGATCATGCTGTTTCACTGGCTTGTCCTCGCCACGCTCAGATGCTTTCTGATCCCATATGTACGATCCGAATTCTTTGATTGTATTCGGACATTGGTCACTGATTGCAATCTTACCCTGATTCAGCAAGGATGCCACAAATCTGATACCATCCAGCACATCATTTTTCGCTTTCTTGATTGCATAACCACGCTTTTTCAATTCTGCTATGAATGATGCCGCAGATGGATCAATCACAATCTTGACCGGCTTTATTCCATCTAACCACTGTTCCAGATCATCCGCATACTCGGTATCCGTTTTCTGTCGCTCCTCATCACGACCGGAATAATAATACTCGCGGCAGCATACCCACCGCCCCAATCTGTCCTTACACCATAGCAAGAACACGGTTGCATTCTGCGTACCATAATCACAGGACACATAATAGTTTGCATTAGTCAATTCTGACAGATTTGATATCACATGCTTGGCAGTATCGAACATATCGTAAATAATGCCCTCTGCCATCGCCCACAATCCAAGAATATACCGGCGATAGAATACACCGGTGTACATACTCCTATATCGTTCTTTGATTTTCTCCGACAGACTTAGATTGTCATCCATCGTGAAATGCAGATACAACAGATGTTTTTCTTCTCGCTTATCAATCCATCCGGTCTTGAACCAATGATATGGCCCATCCGGATTGCAATTGAACCAATATTTTGAACCGTCAACGGAGCATCGTCCGGTTGCCTGATTCACGAAACTTTCCGGCATCAATGCCACTTCATCAAAAAAGACCCCCGCCAAGGTAATACCCTGAATGAGATCCTGTGATCGTTCATCTTTACCACCAAATATATAAAAATAATTCGTTATATCTCCTCTGAAAATAATAACCAAATTATCAGCTCTGTGATCTGCAATGGTGTATCCTCTGCTTCTCAACATCAGCTTGAGCCAAAACAGGACGTTTCTACGGAAAGAACCAATTGTCTTTCCACACATGCCAAAGTTCTCGCCATCAAATGAACTCATTGCCCACATCACAAATGACAGTGACATGCTCACGGTCTTACCTGACCGGATTGCTCCATCGGCAATTATCCCATCTTTATCTTTGACCGGAGAATTCTCACACCACCAATTCAGTACTTTGCGCTGCTTTTGGGAAAATGGTTTAAATTTAAAAACCTGTTTAATCTTATTGGTTTTCTTCATTGCTCCAATCCTCCGCAGCTGTGCCATTTAACGCTTCAAGGAATCCATCATCTGCAATTTCTTCGCTATCATCAGTCTGTACTTTTGCCCTCAGAAGTGCAATCTCTGCCTTTTGCTTATCTGTGGCAAGGTCCATGTGATCCGTAAGCCACTGCAACGCTTTCATTCGGTCGGCAAGTTTTATCTTGGCACCTTCTCTCCCTTTTGATACCTCTGAAACAATGGTGCCATCAACCGTTTTGCTATCTTTTAGATTCACAAAACTATATGAAACTTCCTCACCTGTTTCAGGATCATTAAAACTGCCATTTCCAAACTCTACATAATCTGTGATATCTGCAAAAGCGATATCCATATACTTCTGAAAGATATCCGCTTCACTCAGGAACTCCCTGTTAAGGCGTTCCTGCTTCAAACGGAATATTTCTTCTTTTATCTTGGGATTTCTTAAGTGCTTACTTCCCTCTGACATCGCAGTTGTATAATTACATCCATATGCTTTCTGATATGCCTTGGTTGCATTAAAGCATCGAATGTAATATATACAAAAAAGCTGTTGCTTGTCGGTTAACTCCGTATTTTTCATTACAGATTCGACCTCATATGCAACAGGACTTTCTTTGTTCTTTATAAGTGTCTTACTGTTTTTTGCAACGTTGCGTTTACTCCTTTGCAACGTTGCGTTATCCCCAGCCCACTTATAACGATTTTTCCAACTACGCACCGTTCCCTCTGCAACACCCAATTGGTTTGCTATCTCTACTAACTTAAGCCCTTGCTTATACATTTCAAAGGCTTTATCCGCTCTCGCATCTTTGACCTTCGGCAAGGACTATCACCACCTTATTTTTATTTTCCAAAAAAAGAAGCTGTTACACTAAGTTATAGTGTACAGCTCCTTTACAAAACGGGGAGTGTAACAGATATATGAAACTGTTACAGGCTAATGGGATAATATGAAAAAAATGCAAGTGATGTCTGTGTCATACACTTTCATCAATACCATATTACCACATCAAAAACGAACATTCCGAACAAAACGAACAAACTTTACTTTTCTTTTAAGAATCTGTCCACTTCCATCCTCACACTGTCACCTGTAGCCATTCTTCCAATCCTATCTGCTACCTGTTCCCATGACATTCCCTCAAAATACTTATATCTGATTATCCTTTGCATCCTGACTGGTATAGTGTTCATGTACTGCTCTACCTTTATTTTTATATTGGATGCATTTTCCCTTCGTTCTCGTAATATTGTTTCTTCTAATCGTAATCTTGTATCGTCTGCATATGTATATGCCGTTCCTTCGACATGGAAGTGCTGTTCTTGATAAGGAAAGTCTGGATTACTCCCTTTAACTGAACCCTGTACTGTCTCGCTCTTCTTTCTTTTTAATCTTTGGATATCCTGCTCTGTTTCTCTAATCAGTTCACAGGCATCTATATACTCCATTAAAATCTGCTTTTCCAATCTCATTCCTCCTGTTTTTAGGCAAAAAAATACCAACCATCGGATATTGACGGTTGGTAAATGCTCTTACAATTTATTTTTTTATTTTTCCACCATATTTTACGAAATCACCATACAGCGCAGGAAATACTTCTTCCCACCTTCTGTCTTCCATGAAATTCTTAGCAACAAATTCGCAAAAATGATATTCTATTGCCGGATTACGTCTCGTTGCTGGAAGATACCCACCAAAAACAGATATGATATCATTTTCAAATTCAGCATGAGATACCGAAATTCCATCTGAAATTTGTTCTCTATATTTATCCATTACATCCATGATTTTTCGTTGCTCATCTTTTGTTACATTGTACTCTTTAAATAATCTTTCAATGTTAGCCATATGACTTCCCCTTTCGTAAGTTGATAAAAAAATTATACCACTTCAACCGCCAATATTCAATTTTCAATGTTCAATACCACCCGCTAATCGACAGAATCCGACAAGGCGTTCTCCAGTATCATATCCAAGCAAGCATTCCAGCCTTTATCAAATCTCCCATTATCACAATAAGCAGGATGATTTGCTTTCTCCGGCAGTTCCCGAAGCGGACACCAATCTGGCTTTCCAACGTTATATGCATCTTCTTGTGTCACGCCACATATTAAATTAAATATTGGATTGTCCCTTTCAAAAAAACTGCAAGGACAATCAGCACAACATTCCGGCATATTCATTACCAACACTGCTTTTGACATATCACTCACCTCCTAAATTTCAGTTCAATTTACAAATACCTTTATTTTCATCAAGTGTGACTATATTTCTTCGCGCAAGCACTCTCAATGTTGTTATTTGGCAACTGAAAATTGGAATGTTGCTGTTATGATCTTTGTGAAATTCACAATTTTCATATGTCCAAAACCCATGTTTTTTTATCAAAATATTTCCATGCGCCTTCATAACTCGTATAACATCTTCTTGTGCTCTTGATAAATCTTCATAACCATAAGCCATCTTTTATCCTCCTCTAAACTTTAATTTTCTTCCGGTTTCTCGCACCGTTCAAATTCGATAGCATTACTTGCATAACACATACTTTTTATATGCCTCCTGATAAGTAATTCCGTCAATTTCAGCTATCCTGGCAAGTGGAATTGTTTTCGTGATACTCCTATTTCTTGTTTGCTCTTTTCTCGTTACCCATCTGCAATTAGACGGTTCATAATTTCCATCATTGTCGATTCTGTCTATGGTTAAATCATCACTATAACCGTTCTCCATCGACCAGTCATAAAAATTTTGGAAATCACTATCCCATTCTGGGCAAACACGTATTCCTCTTCCACCATATCTCTGATAATTCTTGTTGTTCGGTCTGGAACACCTGTCTCTCATTCCAGTCCAAATGTTCCAAATCCTTGATTTTGCCATTCCATGTTTTAAATGCATTGTTGCTTTAACTTCTTTTTCAAGGCAGCCGCAACTTTTAGTTGTTCCGCTTACCAATGAATTCCTCAATATTTCTTTTTCGTTTTCACAATCACATCTGCAAAGCCATATTGATTTTGAACCTTTTCCATTTCCTTTTGTTCCAACCTTTTTTATCGCGGTTAATCGTCCAAATTTCATACCCGCTATATCTTTAGGATATTTCAATATTTACTACCCTCTTTCGCCCGAACCATTTCGGTATTGAATAAAATCGGTTTAATTGCCATCTACTCCACCTTCCTTTACAATCTCCAACAAATCATCTACCAAATCCTTGACCTCGTACATCATCATTGTGTCATAGGATTTTTTCTGCTGCTCTGCTGTCTCGTTATCATACTTTGTGCAGCCATTCAAGAAAGCTGTTCGTCCCTCTAACTGCTTCACAACTTTGTCCGGATCGTATACGATTCGCTGTGCGTCAACAATACCCAGTATCGCTGTTTGTAAAGCACACAGACATTCTGCATCTTGAAACATCGCTTTTAGCTTATCTGCGTCAATTAACCTTCCCATCTACACCACCGCCTTTCACAATCTCGACTGCTTTTTTCAGCACTTCAACAGCTTTTCTTTGCTGAAATTCTTCTGTTATCGTTCCGTTTTTCTTTTCATATTCAATACAACGCGCATGCGTCTGTATCTTCTTTTCCAACTGCTCCACAACTTTGTCCAAGTCAAAAGCGATCGGCTGTGCATCAATCAGCTCACACAATGCATTAGCCTTATTTACAGAATAACTATTGGCGATAGTCATTCCAGCAATCTGTCTTTTAAACGCATCCGCATCAATCAATCTTCCCATCGTTCGCTCTCCTGTTCCACATTTTAGCGACAATCTCTTTCGTTTTTTCATCTGTCCTTTCATATCCACAGAAATAACATCTCGCCGCATATTCCACACTACTAGATTTTGTCATCCTTGAAAAAATCATGCTGTCTTCCCTAAGTAGCTCTAAATCACTTTGCCTGTATGAAGGATGATATTTCATGATTGGCCGCATAATACCGCCACAAGCCGGACATGGCTTAAGTTCTCTAATTTCCTTACTCACGCTCTTTCCTCCTCAACCATCTCAATATCAGTCTCTTGATCCAGTGCGGCAGAAAACACATCAACTCATACTTTTCACAGTAAAAGTAGCAGCCTTCCTCGTACTCCCAGTCGTCATTCCTTCCGCACCACGACGCAGGGCAGTTTCCACATATGTCATATTTTCTCATTCTTCATCACTCCAATCTAATTTCTGACCGCAATCCGGGCAGTAATTGTAATTATCATAATCAACCTCGTAGTGCTTTCCGCAGCAAGGGCAAATCCATGTATCATACACAAGATGTCCGTCGGCGTATCCGTCTCCTTCGTAATCCGGTCGCCTTGCTGTCTGCTTTTCCACCGCCGCCCGGCATTCTTCTAGTGTACCGATTGCACGATACTGCTGAACCTCTTCAAGTGCTTGGACAGCTACCGTCTTCGCTTCCTGATATTCTGTTATAGAGTAACATCCGTCTTTTCCGTTAACCGGAATATTACCAATGATCACGCTCGCTTCATTCTTCTTCATGGTCAATATCCTCTCTCTCCCACAGTTCTTCAATTTTCTCAAGCAAGTCCATCTCACTATAATCCTTTTTCGGGTACTGCTGATAACGTGCACTATAAATGATACGATCTGCCACATATTTATTAAAATAATTGACTGCCAACTCCAAAGGTATCTCTTTGTGGCTGCCGGTTAAAGTACAGCTGCTTTTATCTTTGTATATAATCTTTATTTTCCACATTTCTTTCAGTCCTCCATTTCTTTCAGCTTGGCTTCAGCTTCCTCTCTGGTAAGGAATACCTTTTTGCCAATATCAGATATCGCAAACCCTCTTTTTCTTGTGCAAAATTCTAATATTTTATCAGAACCAATCGTTACTCTTTGAATCGTCTGTTTAGATATGTCTTTTCCTGCAATAATGTAAGCCTTATCTCCCACTTTGCACGGCAACCGCAGAAGTAATCCCTGCTCTTCGGCTTGCTCTCTATTTGCAAGTTTTTCCGCAATCTCTTCCAGGGCTTTGTATCTTCCATCTTTCGCAAGCTGGGTAATGGTAATTTCCTCATCATCCGGTAAATCTGCTGGATGAAATAAAACTTTTCCATTCTCTGCCACATATGTTAATCTCTCCATGCTATTCCTCACTTTCTGCCCGAAGCCACTTTAATAAGCACTCGTAGCAATTACAATTATCATTTTTGTCGCAGTCAATTTCTGCTAACCCATTTTCATTCGGACACATCATATTGACTGCCAGTTCCTCGTCCGTCATGTTCCGAATCCGATCGGCGTTGGTCTGCTTGCTGTCATAATTCTGTATAGTCGCAACTTCTGTAAAAGCCGTAAGCATATCTGCAAAGTATTTTAATGTGCTATCTCTGTCTATATTGTGTGCATCAGATATACGACATATTTCTTTCAATACCTTATTTGTCAGATTACTAAAATTTTCTATTTCCTTATCACTCAAATCTTTGTTCATTGTTCTTCCTCGCTTTCCCGGTACGGTTCCGGCAGGGGCATCCAGGCTACAACGTCCTCAATCCAATCGTGTCCGCTATCCAATGCATACCCATCATTCACGATGCAGGTATCAACCCACACATGCCTTCCGTCGGTCACAATGATTTCCTGCTCATCATCAGGAAGCTCACAGTCAAGCATATACTTAATGTCTGCGGAGAATAAGCACTCTTTCCGCTCTTCCTCTGTCAATTCATGATATTTAACCGGAATCCACCTTTGTTCCGTGACCGTTTTTCTTGTTGCTTCTGTTCTCATGCATTCAATCATTCTATCTGCTCCTTTCCCTCTTCGACTTTCTCTGGATGTACGTCATGGCGTATTTACAGTCCTTGGTGCATATTTTATTTTCTTCGTATGGGCATTTCTTCATAACATTTTCTCCTAGCTAAATGATGCTTCTGGCTGTTTTTCCGGCTGAATATAATCATCATCATATTCCTTATCAATAATGATGGCTGTTCCGGCTCTGGATAATCTCAAAAGTAAAACCTCAAATTCACTCAAGTTTCTAAGTGACGAAATCGTTAAATCCTTATTGACAGAAAGCGTATACGGTTCTTCATTGCGGCTATTCCATATCCACTTTGACACAGGAATTTCTACATTCAAGTTTTCGTCATGCTCGTTTTCAAATGTGATAACTGCTCTCTGTTTGCTACTCCATGATGGCTTATCTTCCAACTCAAACCGCATTTCACATTCTACGGATTGATAAGAAACACTATCATCGTAATCAATGTCTAAATCGTCTGTGTCAATATCCCTTTCACATTGTTTAATCCATGCCTTGAACAAATCCGTAAGTTTGATTTCTTTCTGCTCCGGCTCAATCATAAGGTTTTTAAAATTCTCCAAAACCTTTTTATTGCCAATGCAAAAATCCGAATTAACAATCTCTGTTAGAACAGAATCAAGTTTAGGAAGATACTCTGAAAAATCATAACTCTCAATGTATGGAACCATGACTTCTTTTACCTTTTCCTCAATGGCATGCTTTGCATCTCCCCAGCGAAAAGCATCTTCGATTGCTCCTCCCAATGCATTCATAAATTTTTCTTTGACAATTTTGCTTACTTCATCCGAAGATAAACTTTCCTGTGCTATTTTTAATAATTCCTCTTTCATTGCTTTTTCCTCCGTTAAATCTTAATTATTACAAGCAAATCATTTCGCACCACCTGCCTATACTAGAAGCAGGATGTGTTATATGATTGCTTGGTTTTGTTATCTGGTTCTAAAATTTAAAGACGCTTAGGCAAACCGGAGCTGTCCGGTCTGCTCTGCCTACTGATTGATGTTTAAATTTCTAAACATGTCACACATAACATCCACTACAATGCTGTTCCCGAATTGCTTATACAGCTGTGTGTTACTGTTGACCGCTGCCATTTTGGAGATGTCTTCATCGGATACTCCCATTAACCGTCCACACTCTCTAGGTGTAAATTTTCTTATACTGTATTTCGATTCAATCCTTACAATCTCTTGATTCTGTGCCGTAAGGGTTGGGCAGATGTTTCCTTTATCCTGCACTCTCCCTCTTCTTGTTGTGCTTTCAGGGTAACTTGCATCAAAGCAGCCGCCTATTTCACACTCGATCGAACCTTCTTTTGTGGCCTGCTTGATCAGAACAAGATTATCTTTCTGTACACTCGTCAGGCAATTACTGATTCCCTGCATATTTGGTTCAAGTCGCTGTTCCGTTGGACTTCCGGCTGTTCTGTCTGATGGGTTATCAGGATTTCTGCCACACATGGCAACTATCTGTTTATCAACAATCATCGGTTCCCTCATCCCCCCCTGCGCAGTCGTAAGAGATGGAGAAATATAGTTTTTATCCCATACATTTCCAGCAAAGCCGGTTCCTCTATCGTCTCCGTACAAATTTCCTAATCTTCTTTGTTTCATTAAAACAACTCCTAAATCGTGGTTTCCAGCCTTTACGCATCTTGCAATCGGATATAAACCTCTTTGAAAATCTGCTGTTACTCCGGTGTATATACTGCCTATTACTTCCATTCAATCACTCCATTCATAGATTGATTTCCAAAACCTTTATAATCCCTCGCCATAAGAGTTGTTGCAATATCAATCTGCTTTTTAATCTGCGTTGCTTGATTGATTAACAACAAGGTTTCCGTCTGACCGCAAGCTTGATATTCCGCAGTCATATCTTGCCTTGATACAGTTTGCAACTTCTCGTTTTTTCGGTTCTTTAATCGTTCCGTCAACGCAGGCCTGTTCTGTTCTGTTCTGTTCTGTTCTGTTCTTAGCATTGTATTTTGCAAAGTACCATTGTCAATGAGTGTCCTTATCAGCTTTTGAGTTTTTTCATTGTCAATATAATATTTTTCATCTACACTATCCTCCAGGTAATCCTTGAGTCTTTTTTCAAGCGGTGTCGGTTTTGGAAATTTATAGTTAAACTCTCCAAGAAACGAGAACATAAAGCATCTGTTCCTGTTTTGTGCAACGCCGTAGTTCTTCGCGTTCAGGTCCTGCCAGTAACTTACATATCCAAGACCTGTCAGAAAATCTATCCAGTTCTGGAAGTCCGTTTTATTGGCATCCGCATGTACTTGTGGTACATTTTCCATAAAGAGAATCTGCGGCAGTTCTCCTCCACTCTCCTTTATCTCACGCAGGATTCTTTCTACCTCCCACAGTAGACCGGACCTTGTGCCGCTCCCCTTTTTCATTCCCGCCTGTTTTCCGGCAACTGACAGATCGGTGCACGGAAACGAATATGTCATAAAATAGCAGTATTTTTCAGTATCACAGATGTTTAGATCAGATGCATGAACTTTTGTAATGTCCATTGTCGGGAAGTCAGTACCATGCACCGCGTTGTAACTGGCAATCGCATACTTGTCGAACTCCACTACGCGATAATGCTCAAATTTGGCACCTATATCCCGCAATGCCATAGCCTGTGAACCATACCCGGCAAAAAGTTCGATCAACCGAATAGGTTTTGTGATACTTATTGGCTTTCTGATCAGATCAAATATATCGATCTGGTCTTCACACTCATAATTAAATTTATCTAAATCACTCATTTTTCCATGTTCGGCTCCTTTCTTTCAATCAAATCTTGTTTCTTTACAAATTCTCTTTTCTATGTTTCTTCTAAGTGGTTTGTTATCACTTCCCTTTATAAACCTGTGGAATGAATCCCATTCGTAACCTCTACGTTTAAAACACGCAATTGAGCACCACTCAACATCGCAATACGCACAAGGTTCTCCGAGACATTCATTTTTTGCATTCACAGGCTTTTCTTCAAACAAACTAATCTGTCCTGCAATTTGCTTGATTTTTATCGCCCCCTATTGTTGTGCTAGATAGCACATAATCCCACAATCTGGGAATATCTCTGTATTCATGTCTCCCCTGTTCGGATCCAACTCATCCAGATATACCGAACCGTTTTTGTCTTTCAGCATGGAATGCCCGACTTCTCTTTCCAACTTCGCCCGGCTTTCAAAGACTTCCGGGAAATCCTTTCGAATGTGGTTCCAATAACCCATACCGCCTTTTACACAGCCGACACAGTTATTGTTCGCATATCCCAGCTCGTACATCTTTGGCCGGGAAAAATCAAAAGTCCGTTCAAACAACCCATGTACCTCTTCTTTACTTAATCCTTTGTCCATGAGTGGAAATTCATGTGCTGCCTGTAGATTGGCTTCTACTGTTCTCTCTGCTCGGTTCCTCTCCTTAAGATCAAAACCCCAAACATATGTCAGATCACAATCCTTGTGCTGTTTCTCCCACTCTTTTCTCACCCTCTTTTTCAACCAGTTCGTGCAAGGTGCGAATCCATTCGCCGGATTTCTGAAACCACCAAAGGTCCTTACACAATCTTCCACGCACCGATATTCTTTCGATTTCAATATCTGTATTTCTTTACCGATTGCATTCTCGCAATCCTTAATGAATCTAATACTATCCGGATGTTGGTCAGCTATATCTATGTAAATCCATTCGTCTACATCACCGGCTAAATATCCAGCCATAAAACTACTGATACCTGCTGATACCCAACATACTTTTAATTTTTTCATGACAACCACTTAACAGATTGCTCTGTATCCGTGGATAAGGAACATCAGGCTTCCCATGATATTAATTACATTCGCCAAATAGTTATGAACCCTGCAACGTTTAATCGCAACTACTCTGTTCCTTTTTCGCCAAGGCTTACTCACCCGCCTATTCAACCTGGTCTACCAGGCTTCTGTCATTACTCCTTTCCTGAATCAGTTATTATTATTTCGTTTTTTAATTTCTTCATAGTCCACAATCCCTCTCAATATCCCGTTTCGGGCAGCTCATCGGACTGGACTTGCAGCCACTATTGATTCTGACCCATATCTTGGTGCAGATATAAATGCTCGGCTTTTTGTACTGGTCCGTGACCAGATGTCGGTACTCGCACTCTGCGCACTTCGGTATATCAATCCTGTTATTCCTGCATCCCTGTGTAACCTTGCTGGACAACTTACGGCTGCGCACAAAGTATGCGACCGTTGTAGGCTCAACATAGATCTGCTCCTCTTCTGCCATGTGGTCAGAAATGTCGGCGAAGGTACAGCCTGCATCCAGCAGCTCTTCTACCCTGTCACGGTAGCTATCAAGCATACATCCTCGCTTTCGTCCACTCATCTAACCACTTCCCTTCCGCAAGAGGTTCTTTTCCAAGGCATCATAGTCATAATTGCGCTGTTCAAAATTGCAAAACCTATTTCCGTTGGTATTATTGGGTTTGGCGGCCATATCCTTCCGCGCCCAGTTTCGCATTGCAGCTTTCCAGTCTTTCATCTTGTTTTTCCCTACCATCCACCCGTTAGAGGTGTAGTAATTCATAAACCTCTCAACATCAACATCCGTGTACCCTTTTTCCTGACAATAGTCCATCACATCCTGTTTTGTGGGCGGCGTGAAACGCACCACACTGTTATCATTATCTTTTACCTTTACCTTTACCTTTTCCTTTTCCTTTACATTATCCTTTTCCTTAGGTTCTGCTTTGGTTTTATCTTGGTTTTGGTTTGGTTCTTCTTTGGTTATTTCTTGGTTATCGTTTGCTTTTGGTTTGGTTTCATCTTGGTTATCGTTTGGTTTGTCTTTGGTTACAGGTCTGCCACCTTTGGTTCCGTTTTGGTATCTCTTGTTATTAGCATCTATCTGTGGCTTCGCCATTAAAAAGATCGCCGTATGCACTCCATGTTCCTCTGGAATCACACCATCCAACCCATAATTAATAACTGCCCACAGTGCCTTTAACTGCTCCTCCTTTGGAAGAGCCTTGATCGCTTCTGCAAAGCTGCGGTAAAAAACAACACTTTCTCTCATTTCCCACCGCCTATCACATCAGAGATGCTTATTTGATTACGCTCCAGTTCATTGTTTTGGCATTTTAAGTATTTATCTATTTCAGATACCTTTTTACGATTCGTAAGGGTTCTGTGGTTTTCCTGTGCCCGGTAAAGTCTTACCAAATGCATCTCATCATATGCCGGCTGAAAGTATCCTTTTCCGTCTTGCATATTCAAAATGGGATGTTCCCGGTTACATTCTTCCTGGATCATATTTCTTATTTTCCGGTCGGAAAGTCCTGTTAAAATAACAAGCTGCTTTCTGGTTACTGCATTCTTATGTCCTACCGGTATGTAATCAATGATTTTCAACAACACCACCTGCTTTCGTAATCGTGACCTCTGTCCGTGGGTTTTCTCTGTCATACAGTACACGACTTCCATCCGTGCTTACAATAATCTTGCAGTTATCGTCTGCTATGACGTTATATTTAACTAAAATGTCATGTAGTGCCTCATGAAGATTCGTAAGGTCTACCCGATGGCGTGTCGGCATGTAATAGACAGCCTTGACATTTATGGGATAATCAATCTGTTTTGTATCCGGCATATACTTTTTACAGTCTTTCTCATATTTCAAATATGCCTTAGATGGCAGTATCATAGGTCTGTTCTTGCAGACCACGATCCTCTGGCTGTTCTTTTTCGTGATCGGCTTTCCAAGGATCGTAAACATTAATTTTTCCATACCGCTCCTTTCCCCTCTGCCATTTGGCAGAGGCTTTTATTTGCGTGATATATTACCGATAAGCAGTTTCTTTCGTACACACCCTCAAGTGTACAGGTGTTTCAACCTAAGTATGATTTTCCAAAGATTCTTCTGAAATCTTCCCTGGTTCCATAATGGCTTTCAAAATATTTCTGTGCCTTTGTTTTTAGCTTTGTGTCTATCAATTTTGCCCCCTGCCCTGCGTGCACACCATTGGGATGCAGATCCGGTCGGAGTGGTATAACAAAGCCATATTCTTCACTATGCTTTCTATTAGGATTTCCACCGAAGATATGATGCCTCTCCACCGGAGATACCCCGGTAAAATAACAGTGGTCCATATCATCCGTGAAAACACTCCACAGTTTTTTACTCATAAATTCCACTCCTGCTTCATACGCATCAGTTCATTCGGTGTAGCTGTTTCTATTCCCAATTCTTTTGCGTCTGCAACCGTTCCATCAATCAATGCCGACATTTCTTTCGTGTCATATGTATGGCTTCCGCGATAGACTTTATAAAATGTAGCTGCCGCTTCGTATTTAACCGGAATACAATGTATACTTTCCTGCTCCCACATAAATTCTTCCGGAGCATTGGTTTTATAAACCATAATTGAGCCATCCGGTAATAACTGAGGTTGTCCATATCGGCAGATCAGAACATTTTTTGCTTTTGCTTTGGAGATTGTCAATGCCTCTGCAATCTTTCCAACTAACACATGAAAATATGCATTGGCATCCAGCGACCGTTTTCGCGTGTACCTGGTAGCCTTAATTTTGAGCTTTTCATAATTTTTCAACCTGTCATATTCACTTTTTACAAGTTCATTCTCATTGATTTCAAACGTAAGCAAAAAATGATTGGTCTTAAAATCCAATGAAGCTCCAACTGCCCGCCCCGTAACTTCCACTAGCCATCACTCTCCTTTTTTCCTGCATTTGCAGCGATCGTGACTTCTAATTTTCTGATCAGGCGATTCCACTGGTTAATGTCCAGTTCCTGCAACGTATCAACACGAAATAATTCCGCAGCACTTTCCATTGTTACATGGGCTTCTTTTAGCTTTTCTAACAAGACGGAATATTTAATATCATCAATCTTCTGCGATGGATACTGTTTAAATACAACATCCATATTCTGGTTCACTATCTCCAGTTCATCAATTTTCCTGTCTGAAGTGTACGAGATCCGATTGACAAAAAACTTATCTCTCGTTGACGTTTTTCCGTTAGAGTCCGTCTTAATGTTGCAATAATTGCTTGGAATCCATATATATGGTGCTGTATAAAGCTCACGCCCGATTCCGTGTTTCACACAGGCTCTTTTAAATGCATCCGAAGCTCTTCCTTTTTCTTTTGCCGTATAAGAGGCTGTTCCAACATCTTCTTTTGATATCCACATCTTTTTTTCAGAATCCCATACAGAAATGATGCAATACAAATCTCCATCGATCACCTCATATCTGTCCTGCCATCCGAGTTCCCCAAACTTTTCATCCAAACGTTTTTGTCCATCTCTGGATGTCACATACAAAAGCAAAGACAATCCCTTTTCTGATATCTGCTGCACCCTGCAACTTATCTCATTTGCCTGCAATAAATTTTCCATTTATACCTCCACATTTCTGACCATACCTTTTAGACATTCATCACAGATCTTTATTCCCGTAACCTCATGGTATGTTTCATCCTGAATATGCTCACCACAGCAGTCACACACCGGAAGTCTTTCGAGTTTCTTCTGCTGATCCCACTCGTGGCGAGTCCATAAACCATAATTGTCCACTCCTTTATTCCTCTTCCTTACAGCCTAAGATTAGTTTCAGTTCTTTGGCATTGACATAGTTATCCTCCTGTTTTTCTAAAAACTCAGAAACAATTTTCAATTTTACTGCTCCTTCAACAAGTTCCCTATATTCCTTTGTCGTTAATTTGATCATCTTAAAAATTCCTCCATTTCCATCTGTTTATAATTTGTCGAGAGTATCATTTTACGGAGCACCGCCCTGCGGTCTGTTTTCTGCCGCATTTTTTCAGCACACTCATCACAGATACGTCCCTCTCCGGGATCCAGTGTGCATCCACAGTCCTCGCATTTCCTGTAATAACTCATAAAATCTCCTTTTCAAATCTGATTTCCTGTGCTAAAATACATAAAAATGCTTTATGTATTTTTAGTTGTAATAGCACCGGTTCTCGTCAAAGAATTTAGCGGTGCTATTTTCTTTTCTATGCAACTCATCTACGATTCCCCCTTTCCTTGATTTTCCAATATTCAAAATATGACAGTGACAGACCTATCATGGATATAATCCCGCATATTACAGGTTGTCCATCGTAGCCACAGGTGGCTATGATAAAGACTGTCATTCCAAATGTAAAAAGAATGTCTTCTACTCTTCTCATGCTTGTCCACCTCTGACCGCTTCACGCGGTCTACTTAACCTTAATAGCAAATGATCTTGCTGCCTGCTCATTTAATTTCTGCGAAATTTCTTTCTGTTCTTCTTTTGTAAAATCATCCCAATTTTTCGGTGGTTGGTCTCCAATTCTCACATACATGTTTACTTTAAATCCGTTTATAATTTTCATTTACACCACCTCCATTACACTGTATGTGATTTTCTTGTCCCATTTTCGCTATTTTTCTGCATTGTCCATAGTTAATACTTCTGCTGCTTGTACTTGTGTGCTTACCGTGCTATCCTTTCTTTACAGGACGTTGCCGCGTCCGAGTATTATGAAAGGAGCTCTGTCATGGAAATTATCGATCCCCTTTCTTCTGCGTTCTCTGTGCTGACTGCTGGATCTTTTTCAGTGATTCTTTTAATTCCACTTCCAGATCCGGTTTGATTTCGCTGTCCAGAAAATCTCTTACTTCCATGTTTACACCTCCTTACGCTGTCTGCACTTTCATCTTCTCCACTCTGGTATCCTCGGCGTGAGAAATGTAACCGGCGATATAATACTTTTCACTTTCCTTCAAAGCAGGAAATTCGGTTGCAATTTTTTTTAACAACTCTTTTTTTCTGTCTTCCATAAAAACACCTCCTCGTTATAGTTGCTCATCTGTTGTCTATGGGTACATTATAATCCCCTTTGCCATTATTGTCAATATAAAAATCCCCTTTGACAACTTTTTTCTTGATTTTTTAGAATTTAAGTGATAATATGAGGTCAAATAGAGAGGAGGCTTTAGATGGAAAACATTAATGACAGAGTTAAAATTTTACGAAAAGAACTGGGATTGACACTTGAAAAATTTGGAGAACGACTTGGAGTCGGAAAAACTGCCATCAGCAAGATAGAACATTATGAACGCGGAGTGACAGATCAAATGATAAAATCAATCTGCCGTGAGTTCCATGTCGATTATATTTGGTTAACCACCGGATCAGGCGAAATGTTTCAAGATTCAGACGAAGTTTTTCTGGAGCAGATCGACAGGATCATGGCAGGCGAAAATGAATTGCACAAGACAATCTTGAAGGGTGCAGCCAGCTTAGACATTGAAGATTTAGAAGCAATAGACCAGATAATACAGAAATTTAAGAAAATTCGTGAAGAGAAACCGTGATATGGCGGTTTCTTTTTTTATATGAAAATAACTGTGCCTTTTTTAAAAAAACCATTGACTATTGGTAACCAATACTTTATAATATATACAGGAGGAGGTAAATAATGACAAAAATGATTGAACAAACAGTATCTATGTTGGAAATGCTTCCGGCACAGGAACAGAACTTTGCTTTTGAATTTGTGAAACGATTAGTCTTAACATGGGACCCGGATTATACTAAGCTCACGCCATCTGAACGCGAAAAACTGGAAAAAGCGGAAACCGGTGAATATATTAATGCAAAGGATATTAATTGGGATGAATGAGAAGAGAAAAGCAAATATGATTATTGGAAAATGCGGCGGAAATTCAAGTAAAAATTCTTATAATTGCAAGGTGTCGATTCCAAAGTTATGGGCTGACAAACTTGGGGTTTCGCCAGATAACAAATCCCTGTCCCTCGAATTTAATGGGGAATCTATTATTATAAAAAAAGCCTTATAATATTAAAAGAGGAGAACTATTCAGCTCTCCTCTTTCAAATATAAAAACAACGCCAGTTTATAAAGCCGCTCAAGGCTTGATTTTTTATCAATTTTATTAATTAGCTCACAAAGAGCTCCTTTGTACTCTCTCATAACTGTTCCTCCCTTCTTGACGTAATTATAAGACATCAAGATGAGATTTTCCATAGATATCCACAAGATTTTTCATATATGAAAAATTGTATCTAAAAAAATACTGCTTCACGGTTTTAGCTTAAAAACTACTTCCAGTCTGAATCATACAGGTCAGAGATTCTCATATTTAGCGCCTGTGCTATCTTCTCCAGATATTCAATCGGTGTGTAATTACGCCCGCACGCCATCCTGTGTAGTGTCGCTTTGCTGATTCCGCTTCGATTCTCAAGCTCCTGATATGTGATGTCTCTTGTTATCATAACTTCTTCAAGCAGTATCTTCATATAACACCTCAACTATATTTTACAATGAATACAGTCAAAAGTATCGTGGTAAATACTGGAAGTTGTTGCACCGATGCAACTGTGGTATGTTCCAGAAACTAATATCATAAAAAACTCTTGGCAAACTGAATACCAAGAGTTTTTATTATCTTAATACATGCACGTTTCCTAACATACCTAATTTTTCAATGTCCATATCGAATGTATAAAACTCAATGCCTTTCTCTTTGCAATAGTCATAATAAATACAATCATTAATATCTGCCAAATCAATTTTACTCAATATCTGATCTACTGAATATGTACAATGATGAACATCCGCAAAATGTTTGACATCTGAGATGACCGTATTACATAAACTTTTAGCCAATGCAAAATCTTCTCTTGTTCTAAAATCTTTTATATTATTACATCCTGCTATACCATTTGCTTTTGCCAGTCTATTATATTCTTTCATCTTTATTTTTTCAACTGCTGAAATTATTTCCAACAACTGCTCATTACATGTAACAATTGTTTTATCTTCATTCATTAGTTTTTGCAATAATGTACTGGCTATATTAGCTTGTCTTATGATCGAAATGTGCAAACTTACAAGCACGAACTTGAGCATATCAAAAACGGAGACTTCGATAAGACATGCTCTGCTGATATAATAGAAATTTCTGCTCATCATTGATTGCAGGATATACTATACGTGTGGTAAAATATTCTTATTACAAACGAAAGAAGGTGTTATATATGGGACTATTTTCGCGCTTGTTAAAAACAGAACGATATAATCCGAAAGCTTCAAATTACAAAATGGAAACACTCGAAGACATAAACAGCATTCCCGTACCTACAAGTCGATTTGAATATAATTGCGATTTTACTGAAAGCATTGAATATGTATTGCAAAGAAAAGCAACTCAATTCAAAAAAGCTGGGCAAATGGATCTGGCAATAGCATGTTTAAAGAAATCTAACGAAATTATGCCATTTGCTCCTATGACATATACCCCAAAAGATTATGAACGTCTTGAGAAATATTTAAAATTGGCAGGACGCTTTGATGAAGCCCGCGGTATACACGAGAATGTGCAATCTACCTTATCAAACCAAAATCGTTCTATAACAGAAAAACAGTTGGAATTATCTGATTTATCAGATTACATTGAAGTTCCTAGACTTAATAGACCTTGCTCAGAATGTGCAAAATACCATGACAGAATCTATTCTAAAAATTGTAAAAATGGATTTCCAGACACAAAAATTTTTCTTGAATACATAAGCTCCAAAGTTTGCAGTTGTTACCTATCATTTTTTCCGTTTCTTTACGAAATATCTGTACCGACACTTTCTCAGCATAATAATGTGGTTGCCTACAGTAACAGACCCTTTGTAGACGATCGAACAGCACAAGAACGAGAACAGTATGAAGAATATATGAAAAAAATAGAATCCGATGCAAAAGACCGCGAAGATTATGATTGGATATGTGAGCATCTTCCAGACGTTGCGCCGAAATCATATGGCGGATACAGAAATATGAAAAGCAAAAATTCTGCCAATTATCAAAAAATAGTATTGCTGGCCAAAGAGAAAAATTATTATATATAAAAACCGCCCCTGCTCCAACAGAGGCGGCACGCTCCTGAATGATACAAAATTCCTAAGCAAGCACATTGTATCATTCTTGAAGCAACTACGCAAGCGGAACACCAGTTCCATGCTAGCTGCTATTTTTATACTCATTTTTAAGAGAATGAAATGATATGATGACAAGAAGAAACATCCAACCAAAAACATATCTGTGTCTCAATATCACTTCTTTTTTATTTTTTTAATACCCGCGTATTTTCGTAATATATTATAAGAAGGAGGCACGTCATGTCAGATATTCAACCAGTAAAAAATGGAGCTTTATATATCCGAGTATCTACGCACTTACAGGAAGAACTTTCACCGGATGCTCAAAAACGCCTGCTTATGGAATATGCAGAAGCTCATAACATCATTGTATTAAAGGAACACATTTATATCGATAGCGGGATCAGCGGCAGAAGTGCAAGACAGCGTCCACAGTTTAATAATATGATTGCTGAAGCCAAATCAAAGGAACATCCTTTTGATGTTATCCTCGTTTGGAAGTACAGCCGTTTTGCCAGAAATCAGGAAGAATCTATCGTATACAAATCCATGTTAAAACGCGAAAATGTCGATGTCATTTCCGTATCAGAGCCGATAAGTGATGATCCATTTGGTTCTTTGATCGAGCGTATCATAGAATGGATGGACGAGTATTATTCTATCCGGCTTTCCGGTGAAGTATCGCGTGGTATGGCAGAAAATGCAATGCGTGGAAATTATCAGGCAAGACCGCCTCTAGGCTATCGCATTCCTGGCTATCGTCAGACTCCCGTGATCGTTCCGGAAGAAGCAGAACTCATTCAACTGATCTTTGACTTATATACCGAGAAAAAAATGGGGATTTTTGAAATCGTCCGGTATTTAAATGAACATGGATACCAGACTGGGCACAAAAAGCCGTTTCAAAGACGCAGCGTTACTTATATTTTAAAAAATCCTACTTATATTGGAAAAACTATTTGGAATCAACATGATCAGGACCACAAACTCCGAGATAAGTCTGAATGGATTATTGCAGACGGAAAACATGAACCTATTATTTCCAAAGAACAATTTGACAAAGCTCAAAAAAGAATAGAAAGTACCTATAAGCCTGCCTACCGCAAGCCTACTTCTGTATGCCATCACTGGCTGTCCAGCCTTTTAAAGTGCTCTTCCTGCGGACGTACACTTGTTGTAAAGCGAACTGCTTCTAAAAAGAAAGACCGGATGTATGTTAATTTTCAATGTTATGGATATCAAAAAGGAACTTGTAATACGAATCAATCCATCTCTGCAATAAAACTAGAGCCGGTTATCATGCACTCTTTAGAAGATGCTATGACCAGCGGTAAAATCCATTTTGATGTTTTAAATCCGACTACATTGGACTCTTCTCAAAAGCAGCAGCTTTTGACCAGATTAAGTGAGATTGAGAAAAAAGAGGAACGCATTAAACGAGCATATCGGGATGGAATTGACACATTAGAAGAATACAAAGAGAACAAATCTATTATTCAGACCGAAAAAGAAATGCTTTTGAAAAAAATAGAGCATATCGAAGAGCCTGCTCTTTCTCAAGAGGAAGCAAAACCTATTATGATGGACCGCATCAAAAATGTATATGAGGTTATAACCAATCCTGATATTGGCATGGAGGAAAAGAACAAAGCCGCCAGAAGCATTATTGAAAAAATCGTATTTGACCGTGCTACCGGTTCCGTGAATATCTTCTTTTATCTCGCAAACTGCCCATAAACAGCAGGCTTTTTAAAGTTGGTACGCAAATGACAAAAGGTCATCCAGTTCGGGCAAGAGACCCTGTCACCGTCACAATACTGCGTTAAGATCGGCTGTCTTACATTTGGTCTCGACAGATAGTTCACAAACATCTCATCGACAATCCTTGAGATATTAGAAAAAATATTCCGTCCAAATACCCATTTATGGTCAAATGCCGTTGACGATGTAATGGTAAAATCATAGCCTTTATTCCGATACCATTCCGTATAGACACGGTTCAATGTAAAGGACATGATCGCTAAAATATTCGCCCGCAGTGTTGCGTCCGGCCATGTGGAATAAACTTCACTGGATGCAACGTTTTTAATATAATCTCTGTAACGTACATAATAATTCTTTGCTGTAGAATCCGTTGGTGCTCCATCATGCACGATCACATACTCCGGAATGACTACGCGATTAAGTACGATCTCTCCGGTTTCTGCTACCGGTTTTACTTCTGCTTCTGCAATTTTCGGTGGATAATCTCCAAACAGTGTATTTGCCGGAATCACAATGTTTTCCTGTTCTTCCTCAATTTCTCCGGTCGGTTCTAACTCAACTTCCTGGATTGCTGTCTCATCTGCAAACACATTGATACCGGAAACATTGACCGGATGATATCCTCTTGCGGTTACCTGGATCGTATACTCTGCATATGGCTGCGGCTCTCCCGGCTGCATACTATATTCTAAGGGAGGGGTTGGGAGGGTTACCTGTTCCGTCTGCCCTGACTCATTTGTATCTAATTCCTCTAACTCCGTCTCCGGGTCTGCTGTATAGGACAACTGGATCCGGGCATTTGGAATCGGTCTGTGCCTCCTGCTTCCTGTTACATTTACCTGTAGTTTTCCTCTGTCCACGCCTTCGGTCTGCATGGCTCTGATTTTGCTTCCTGCCATAGAAAACCTCATATTTTTCTTCAAAATATTTTATGCAGGAAAAATCAAAAATGTGTCACTGACTTATGGTCAAACGGATACTACTTTACTTCTACTGTCCATCCGTACTTATCTTCCAGTTTGCCCCACTGGATTCCGGTCAGTGTATCGTATAATTTCTGGGTTAATTCACCGATCTTAAAGTCATTGATGGTAATCACATCATCTTTATAACGTAACTCACCAACAGGAGAAATTACGGCTGCCGTACCGGTTCCGAATACTTCCTCTAATTTTCCGTCATGTCCGGCTTTCATTAGATCATCGATGGATAATCTTGTCTCATTTACTTTGTAACCCCAGTCTCTTAAAATATGGATCATGGAATCTCTGGTCACACCCGGAAGAACAGTTCCCTCGATTGGTGCTGTATAGATTTCGCCGTCAATTTTAAACATGATGTTCATGGTTCCGACTTCCTCTACATATTTACGATGCTCGCCGTCTAACCAAAGCACCTGGGAATATCCCATTTTTTCTGCTTTTACCTGTCCTAAAATAGAACCAGCGTAGTTACCACCGCATTTTGTAAATCCTGTTCCACCTTTTACGGCACGGACCAGCTCATCCTCTACTAAAATCTTAACCGGGTTGATACCCTCTGCATAATAAGCTCCTACCGGACAGCAGATGACCATGAATTTGTATGCAGTTGCCATATGCACTCCAAGAGCACTTTCTGTTGCAAACATAAATGGTCTGATATATAAAGAAGTTTCCGGCTCTGACGGTACCCAGTCCTCTTCTACTTTTACTAATGCTTTTACTGCTTCTACAAACATATCTTCCGGCACTTCCGGCATGCAAAGTCTTGCATTGGAGTTGATCATTCTCTTTGCATTCATCTCCGGGCGGAATAACTGGATTTTTCCTTCTGCCGTGCGGTATGCTTTCATACCTTCAAAAGTTTCCTGTGCATAATGAAGTGTTACACATGCCGGTTCTAAAGTGATCGGTGCATATGGTACAATTCTTGCATCCTTCCAGCCCTCATCTTTTGTCCAGTCCATGACAAACATATAATCCGTCATATATTTGCCGAAGCCTAAATGCTTCTGATCCGGTTTCTGCTTTAATTCCTTACATTTTTCCATTCTTATTTCCATAAATAAGCCTCCATCCTAACGTATTAATTCTATATCTGTTGTCAATTATTATACTTTTTTTGAATGGTGTCAAGATTATTCCGATGGCTTATGTAGAATATAACTTTCATTTATAGTTTATGCCCTTTTTATGCTTTTTATTTATATCTCACTTTTCTTTTCTTACTGACATGCCCCTGATACATATGATATAATGAGTGCAAGCGAGTCAACATGCTCGCATGATTGACGAGCGACGAAATTACTGAGTGAGTCCACTCACGAAGTGATGAGCGTAAGCAATGAGCAGTGCCATCTAATAAAAATGTAGCAGACTTGTGCTTGCACAAAGTCGGTTACATTTTTGTTGGATGATAGGGCGAATGCCCGTGCATTACTCAACACATTGCACCGCGAATGAATATTTTTTGAAAGAGAGGTATCTTTATGCATACATTTCAGACTTATCCTTCCGATATGTTCGAGATTGACCCATTTACAAAAATCGGCTCCGAATGGATGCTGATCACTTCCGGAAACAGAGAAAAAGCAAATGCACTGACAGCAAGCTGGGGCGGACTCGGTTTTCTCTGGGGCAAAAACGTTGCATTTATCTTTATCCGTAAATCCCGCTACACCAAAGAATTCATCGACAATGGAGAGACATTTTCCATGACTTTCTTTGATAAGAAGTACAAAAACGATTTAAAATACTTTGGTGCTGTTTCAGGCAGACAGGAAGACAAATTCAAGACTTCCGGCTTAAATTTGAATTATCACAATGATGTTCCTTTTGTTGATGAAGGAAATCTTGCATTTATCTGTAAAAAAATGGCGGCTGTTCCAATCACCAAAGATATGTTTATCGACATGGACATTGATGAAAAATGGTACTCCAAGGCAAATCTGGATGACTATCACACCATGTATATTGGTGAGATCACAGACATCCTTGCCCGCTAAAAAGAACATTTTTGATGTGTGATCAATAAGATAGCATTAAAAATGATATCAGATATGATATTAAAACAATAAGCCGCACAAGGATGTGGACTTACAATAGGATCCCCCATAAACAGATACGGTAAATAACCCAAATCTGCTTATGGGGGATTTTTTTCCTTTGTTAATCTTTTATTCTTTGGCGTTCGCCTATAGTCCCTACTTCTCCAACTTCACAAACATCGGAGAACCGGTTGCTTCCACCTCAATCTTTCCATCCGTAACCGGAATCTTATAGGAATTTCCCATCAAGTCATAGACTTTTGCAGACTTCGCTTCTACGGAAATTGTTACCGTCTCCTTTTCCTTCCATTGATTAACCCATGGAAGATTTGGTGTCCTTACAATATTCTCGTTACTGTCGTTGCTCAGTCGTTCTTTGGTACTCCACAGACCCAGCATCTCTTCATTCTCTTTTTTTAAGCCACATCGGAATGCCCGCACCGTATCGGAACCGGTGGAGATTTCCTCACAGCTTTCCACTGATTCTAAAATTCTAGTAATATTTGCATAGGCTGCGGCAGATGGCTTTGGAAAAATTCTTCCACTGTAATCCTGCTGATAAAACAAGCCAAAATTGTTCTCATACTCTGCCGGCATAATGGCATGATAGAGATTCTGCTGGTCAAACATTGAATAGACCTCTATCTCATCGACACCATAAGATAACGCTAACAACAGCTCTCTTGCCATGTAGTCTGCCTGTGTCCGCAGATCCACACCACTGGAAATCCCCTCTGTCTGCTCCGGAGTCGTTGGCAGTCCACACTCATTTAAATACCATGTCTTGTCTCCGGTCTTATCTAAGAACTGACGGGTTCTTACCAGACTGCTTTCAAAACTCAGCTCTACCTGTGGGTCTTTCGTCAGATCCGGGGAATATGGAAATGCATAGCCATGTGTTACTAACACATCCTGTTTGTCCATAATGCCATAGTAATCGAGACCTTCTAACCAGATGGATTCACCCTGGTAAACACCGGCTCCTAAATACTTCAGTCCTGCATCCTTAATCGCCGGATACGCTCCTGTATAATTTACCTCATAATAATATGCCATATAGTCTTCTTTGGAATAACCATAATAAGTTGCATAGAGATTCGGCTCATTTCCCGCCTCACAGCCATCGAGTAAATCTCCAACGTCATCTAACACACTTCGGATTGCCTGTTCATAGACCTTCGGGTCGAGCGGTTCCGACCAGTCGTCTAAAAGCAGATACTGACCATTGATACGGATACCGCTCTTTTTCAGGCTGGCAAGATTTTTCTTTAAAAGTTTTGTATCCTTTTCCGCATATTCCGGAATGCCGAGTCCGACACGCACATTCGCTGCACCTAGCTCCTGTAAAATAGAGATCGTATCTTCATTCGGCTGATACTGTCCAAAATGAACACCGCTGATGCCGAACGGACTGCTCTTTGTATATTGATAAGTATGCTTTTTTAAAACGGCAAACGGATACACCTCTTTGTAGGTATCCTTTCCTGACTGCATCGTCAGGATCGCATAATAAATCCCATAGGAAGGTGCTTTAAAAGAAATTTTCTTCTGTGCATTTCCCTGTTTTTTCACAGAGAACTTCTCCGTCTTTTCTAAACAGGTACTTCCGTCATATCCATAAATCTGACAGGACACTTCTGCGTCTTTCTTCTGATCCGTCAGATTTTCCACTTCCATTAAAAAACTCAGATCTTTTTGCGTATAAAGCGTAGCACTGCCGGTTCCTTTCGTCGTACAATTAAAAGAAAGTGCCGTATCTAAATTCTTTTTTGCAAACAACGCATGGTTATCGGCTGCTTTTATGTCCTTTTCAGGAGAAAATACCAGTGCAAAATGCAGCTTTTCCTGTGGTTTTTGATCCTCAGACATCGTAAGCGGGATTGCATGCTCCGGGTAAGCCTCTAAATAATTCTTGGGCTGTGCCTCCTCGCCTTCATAGAATGTATACATACTTCCACCATCTTTAAATCTGTGGATCCAGGCAAGACTGTCAAAGGTCTGATATGGAAAATCATCGTTTTCCGGGAATTTCCACGTTCCGACACTCCGCTTTTCCACCTTCTGATATTTCTTTGTGAATTCCCTGACATAGTATGCCGAAGCAGCATCTTTTCCACTGTAGTTTTCTAAAGAAATCTCAACATCCATGTACTCTTTATAGAGCGTATAAATCGCAGTCACATCCCCGGCATTATCCGATAAGGCATAATGCACCGTAACAACCGGATTTTTCCCCGACTCATCCACCGTATAATCCTTCATCTTTTCCGTTGTATACAGCGGTTTGTCCTTTTCGCCTAAAATCGTATATTTTCCGACTCCATTTAATACCTCGACCGTCCGTTTTGCAGGCGTCATCCGAAACACTTTCTCCTGCTGGTCTTTCGTAATGGCATACTGATAGTCATATCCTTCAAACTGATACAGATAGGACTCCTTTTTTCCCTTCATGCCGTTGGTACATCCGACTGTTGCCACGAATAAAACAACGGCACACAGCAGACCTCCCCAGATCCTGATCGCTTTTTTCATCTTCTTTCTCACCACTTTCTTCTAAATAAACAGCTTTGTCCACGGTCTTTTTATCTTCATCAAAATGATTCCGGAGCATAACACCAGCCCCGCAACAATGATATAATCCATCCAATAAGAAAGGTGCACACCTGTCACCTGTAGTAAAAATCCGAGCACTGCGATCACCGCCGGATGTACAAAATAAATATACGACGACATCCTTTTTAAAAATACCGCATGACTTTCTAACTGCCCTAACGGATGTCTGATCAGACAGGACATTCCAAAGATCAGTACAAACGGCATCAAAAACATACTCGGAAAATCAGAGATCCATCCCTTTTGAATGACAAGCATTCCTTCTATCATACCTAAAACGGACGTGATAAAAAATCCTGTTTCTGCCAGCTTTGGTCTTTTTTCTATTACAGGCAAAAGTCTTACAATATAATAACCGAACATCACTCCCGGTAGCCCTAAACAGAAAATGTTGCGGAATACAAAATAATATTTCCATCCGTAAAAATCTCCCAACACCGGAATCTGTTCTCCAAGCGGCAGATACGATGTTCCAAGGACACCGATCATAAACAGGATCATCGATACCGCAGCCAAAATCCGGATTCCCTTCTCACCGCATAATTCATATACCAGACAGATGAGTATCATAACATAGATCAAAGAAACCACATACCAAAGGTGCGGATAACTGCCCTCGGTAAAAAAGTACAGCACTCTCTCCGCGAAGAATTTTCCAACAGGCTCATGTCCTGCTGCTACATTCAAGACAAAACTCATCAGATAATAGACCACCGTCCAGACACAGTAAACCTTCAAAAGACTGCGTATCTGTGTCTTTGCTGCATTGCGTCCCTTTGAAATCTGCAAAAAACAATAATATCCCGATATCGTAAAGAATAAAATGACCGGATATCGTCCAATGACAATCCCAATGATCGGATAGGCATCTAAGAGGCTGTCATCCAGTCCCCAGCAGGTATGCAAAAACATAATACTAAGTGCCGCCAAAAAGCGGAATAAATCTACCGATACATTTCTATTTTTCATTCGTACCCCTTCTCCTTACCCTGAATTGTCTGCACCACTGCAGCACCACTCTGCTGAACAATGTGAACGCCAGTACTTCTAAAACATACAGTGCTGCTGGCTGCTGAATGCCGATCATATCCTGTCCGGCAGATAAGATCGCAATAAAAAGCGGATGGGCTAAATACAGATAGGTGGAATAGTCCTTACACAAGAGTCCCTGTTTTTCCCATGTACTTGCCGGATGCTCTAATAATACCAGCATCAGGAAAAATGTAACAAAATATGTGCTGAGTAAGCTTCGTATATGTGTATTTCCGGTCAGACCTACGATACTCCAGAATTCTACCGTATATAAGATCAACGAAAGGATCAGTAATCTGCCATCCCTTTTCGGGTTCATTGCATTTTTCTGTTGGAATAAAACCACTGCATATCCCCAGATAAAACATGGGATTCCAAGACACAGGATCTCTGAAAACGAGGAAAACCAGGAAGCATCCAGATACGGTCTAAGCCATGTGATCCGCTCCATAAGCGGCGTATAGGCATAGCAGAGTGCTCCGAATACAAAAAATACGATACTGATCCCCAGTAAGATCTGTAAGCCCCGCTCTTTTGCAATCTTATAAAATAGTGCCGTCAGACAGAGTGCATAGATCAATCCGACCATATACCACAGATGCCAGTAGCTTCCGACAAAGAAAAAATTCTTTACATAGCCAAGCACTGCCTCGCCTGCATTCTCTCCATTTAACAGAACATTCACTGCAAAACTAAGAGAAATGTAAACGGCTGACCAAAGCAGATAAATCTTCATCATCCGCACGAAAAATCTCAAAAAACCGGTTCCCTTTTCCACTAACATTTTCGTAAAATAATATCCGGAAACCATCAGAAAGAACTGTACAACGAAACGTCCACTGTATTCGATCACCCGGACTGCCATATGCTCTGTTCCAAGACATTCCGTTGCACTGTGCAGCATTACAACGATCAGTGCCAGTATAAATTTTGTTATATCAATGGATGCATTTCTCTTCTCATTTGCCATAACTGTTATCCTCTTGCAATTTTTTTCAGATTTTTCATTTCCCGCTTAATATCTTTTGATTTCAGTAACACATAGATGATATATGCCGCTGTATAAAGCAGCATTGCAGTAATGCCACCAATCTTCCAGTTCACCAGAATAAAAATCCCGGTCAATGCAACCTCTAAAATATTGTCCTTCCAGACTTTGACAGGAAGGCTGCTTCGAAGTAACATTTTCTCGGAAAAAATATTTTTAAACATCATCAAAAGTACAATGCTGATCACTGCCGCATCCAGACTTCCCATTAAAAATACCGTGATCCAGGACAGCAATGCACTGATACCTACCGTCACAAGACTGTTAAAAAGGATCAGTTTTTCTTTCCGATAAGCCTTCAGATAGGTGTCGATCAGGGCAACGGAACGTGTCTCATAGACACAGATCGGGAACAGCACTGCGAGATAGTGCAGGCTGTCATGATATTGTGGCAGCCAAAGCTCTAAGATCCAACGCATCGGTGTGTAAAAGATCAGCACTGCTAAAACCGGAACGGTCAGAACCGTTCGCATGGTCAAAAACAATTCCTCTAAGGTCTCTTCCTTCATTTTTTTCAACATCGGAAACAGTACCACACTGACCGCACCGATACAGGTAATGACCATGTTCGAAAGGCTAAGTGTCAGTGAAACCTTTCCAAATACGATCGTTCCCCACTTCTGCTCGATCGCAAAACGGACAATTCCTATGATCAGCTGACTTGCAAAGGAAGCGGCTAACAGTTTATAGCCGATGCCGATAATCTCTTTTGATTCCTTTGTAATCTCATGAAAACTGTCTAATTTTGCAAAGACGATCTCCCTGCACACATACATCGCGTAGCACATGGACAGAATCCTGCCTGTGATCTCCATAAAGATCAGAACATAAAAATTACGGAAACCTAACAACAATGCTCCAACGGATAATACAAAGAACAACATTCTTTCTAAAGTCATGATCCTTGCAAAATCCTTGATTCGTCCGGTTGTCTGAAGGATATTCTGCAGCAGATAACGCAGGATATCAAACATCGAAGATACCAGTGCCAGCATCAGGATCGTACTTTTATATGGATTGTCGATCAAAAAATGAGCTGCCGTACCAAAAACTGTACAGAAGATCAACTGAAAGACTGCCAATGCCCAGAACTGTCCTGCCATACGGCTGCGGTCTAACTTGGCATATTCCATTCCACCATATTTTAGATAAGTGCCCTCACACCAGCCGATCGATGAATATGCCGTATACGTCACATAAAACAGATATAACTGCCAGTAGCTGTATTCCTCTACTCCTAAAATCCTTGGAAGTACCAGTGTCATCACCACGGAGATCATCAGACGGATGACATTCGCGGATAGTGCATGCATGAAATTTTTTAAAAAATTGCGAAATTTCTGATTCATAATTCTATTTCCTTACAGCGTCGAAAAAATCGTCTGATACGGTACTGCATCATACCAGCCGTTTCTGTACACATCATAAACTAATTTCACCGTAAACGCCCCTACTACTAACATATACAAAAGAATCCTTTTATTGCGGTCCTCTTCCCTGAATACCAGCTTTGGAACTGCTAAACAGGTAATAGATGCAAACAGCTTCATCAGACGATCTGCCTGCGGCACTACGGAAGAAAACAGGACCGTTACCGCCGCTAAATAGTAAAGGTTTACATAAAACTCATACTTTACATCATGCTCCGGATTACAATATACATAGTAATAAAAAATCGCTAAGAAAAAGAGTGTAAACACAAATCCGATCAGATAGAAGTTATTCGTATCATACATAGAACCGATATACCATCCGTACTTTGTCTTAGAGATCAGACGCAGTACCAGTTTTCCTAAAATCGGCACCGATATGCCAAGGATCAGGTAGGCAATGATCTGCTTTTTGATATTGACCCTTTTTCCATAGATAAAATATACCGGTACAAACAGCAATGCACTGATATGAATCCCCGCTGCGATAATCAGCAGCAGAAAATAATGTTTCCAGTTTCTGTCATAGACATATTTTAAAGCATACAACAGGATTGCCGTGGCGAGCATCTGGCGGATCTGGTTCTGTGAGTTAAAAAAATCTCCACTGACAACAAAGATCAAAATACTAAGCGGAAGATATTCTGACTGCTGAAAAATGGTCAAAAACATAAAACTCAGCAAAAGTACCGCTACCACGGCAAACAAGATGTATGAATTCTGTGTAAAATGATACAGAAAACGGTTTAACAGATTGAACAACGGTTCCGTAAATTTCTTGCCTCCTGCCGGGATTGAATGAAAATAATCATTATAGATCGGCCAGTCTGTTCCGACCTGATAACGGAGTGACGACACAACAGCAAATGGTAAAAATGCCATCACACCGAGGATCCGGTAGGTGGAATCCAGACTTTCCACTTCCTTAACATTCTGTGCATAGCCGGCAAACAGCATCGATATAATTGTCATAATGATGTAAACTGCCATATCCTTCTCCTAACGCCGTCCTTCCAGTCTCTTTTCATAAAACCGGTCCAGCTTCTTTGCTTCGGTCATAATATCATAACCGCTTTTCGCTACTTCTTCTCTTCCCCTGCTCCGTAATGCAAGATTTTCTTCTTTGATCTCTTCTGTCATAGAAAGGATCTTATTGACCCATACCTTTTTATCATGCAATGGAAGATATTCCATGCGGTCTGTCATCTTGATCTCATCTGTTACGGCATCCGATACCAGAATCCTCAATCCGGCACATTGTGTCTCAACTAATACCAGTGCAAGTCCTTCGAATAAAGACGGAAGTACAAATAAATCCATTGCCTGATACAGTTCTCCCACATCATCCCTTGAGCCTGCAAAAATAACCGCATCGTCTAAGCCATACTGATGTACCCTGGCTTTTACATCTTCCTGTAACGGCCCGTCACCGACTAAAAGCAGAACCGCATCCTCTTTCTTTTTATGAACCTCATAAAAAATGTCAATTAAATATGCATGATTTTTCTGCTCTGCAAATCTGCCGACATGTCCGATACAAAAACGGTCACCGATCTGAAGCTCCTCGCGTTTCTTATTCCGTAGCTCTTCGTTGTATGCATATTTTTCAGTATCAATGGCATTATTCATGATCCGTACTCTGCCGTTTTTCATATTTGCCTTACCGTAGAGATATTCTCCTGCTTTTTTTCCGCATGCCATATAATCGGTAGAAGTCACTCTGGTGCAGAACTTAAAAAATGCATAGACCGGCTTCTTGATCCCTGTCGGGTATAACGCTAAATGGGAATGAGCGATCCGCACCTTAATTCCACAGAGTTTGCCTAAAAAAGAGGTCACAAACGACATTAAGGTCATATGGGAATGTACAATATTAATGTGGTTCTCTTTTAAGATCGTATAAACCTCTTTGCAGCTCTTTTTAAGGTTTTCCTTCTTTTTCGTTACCTCATAGACATGAAATCCGATATCCTCAAATTTCTTTTTTACCGCCGGATCGGGTGTATCATAGGTAATATAATACAGCTCATAGTCCTTACGGTCTATTTTAGAAAAATAGTTATAGATCACAGCTTCTACACCACCGGTTGTTAAGCCGCCTGCAATATGTGCAATTCTCTTTTTCATATCTGTCCCTGCCTCTTTCCTAATTTTTTCATATCCTTTAACCGGTAAACCAGTCCGAAACTGATCCAGGTACAAAGCAGTGGTGCCTTGGTTCCAAAGCCTGCATACTGGTCTCTTAACACGGTTTTGCGGTACTTTTTGATGCAGTTTTCGACTCTTTTTCGTTCCTCTTTGTATTCTGCCGTTCTCGGAATCTGTAAATAGATGTTAAAATCCGCTCTTACCGCACGGTATGCCGCCGCTTCTGCCAGCTTTGGATAAACTGTACTGATGTGCCGATACATGACTTCCGCGTAGTCGATCAGTGCCATTTTTTTTCGGTGAAAACTCTGCCGCATGGTTCCGGCACTCCGCTGTAAATAACAATAACCGTCATAGCCTAAAAAAGTAACCTTTTGGGTCTGTTCTAATATCGGAAACATAATGGCAAAGTCCTCATAGATTTTTCCCTCTTCAAAACGCAGACTCTTAAATAAATCTCTCTGATACAGCTTTGCCCAGACACAGACATCGGTATCGATCTGATAAAGCATCCGCCTTAAGGCTTCCTCTTTGCCGACGTTTACACTTCCACTGGTCTGACCACTGCTTCTCTCGATCCTGCCATCTTCATAGACATTTCTCCAGCGGCAGGATACCAGATTCGCACCGCTCTTTTTCTGTGCAAGATACAGCGTTTCTATCAATTCCGGCTCCATGGAATCATCGCTGTCTATAAACGTCAGATATTCTCCTTTGCTGACCTCGATCCCGCGGTTTCTAGCCGCCGCCTGTCCGCCGTTTTTGGTATGCAGCACCTGTACCCTGGTATCGGTCTTTGCATAAGAATCGCAGATTTCTCCGCTGCCATCGGTAGACCCGTCATCCACTAAAATAACCTCTAAATTTTCATGGGTCTGGTTTAAAATACTCTCCACACAAGTATTCAGATATTCTTTGACGTTATAAACCGGAACAATTACACTGATCAAACTCTGACTCATTTCGTATCCTCTCTGTAAACACGCAAATATTCTCCACACATCTTCGTGGTGCTATAGGACTCTATCACATCCTGCTTTGCTCTTTTTTGTATCTCCTCCACCGGAATCTTACCGCTTGAAACGTCCTTTAATATCCGTACATAATCCTCATAACGGTCTGCTAAAAATCCATTTTTCCCATCGATCATCACATCTCTGTTTCCAATGACACGGCTGGCAATACAGAGCTTTTCCTGATACATTGCCTCTAACAGTGCCACCGGAAGTCCTTCCCAAAGGGATGGGATCAGAAAAACATCTGCTCTTGCAAGCTGTTCTGTCGCTTCCTCTCTGTCCATCCAGCCGGTGATCTCAATATTCGATGCGGTCAGTTCACTCCGCAGATCTCCATCCCCGATCCAGATAAATTTCCATTCAGGAAATGACTCTGCGATCCGGTTAAACATCGATGGATTCTTTGGAAAGCTGATCCTTCCTAAAGTACAGATGACCGGATGTTCCCTGTCAAATTCTTTTTTACCGCTCTTTGGGATCTTTGTAATATCAATTCCGTTGTTGATATACATTGCATTTTTTGTAAGTTTTAATGCTTCCTCATATTCTCCTTTAGATACACCGATCACCTTTGCATGGCTCATGGAGAGAACCTTTTCTGCTAAAAAATAAATCTTTCTTTTGAGGGCAGAATCATCCTGTTTTAAAAAAGCATATCCATGCGGTGTATAATAGACTCTGTGTTTTTTACAGTTAATCGCCATTCTTCCGCAAAAACCTGCCTTAGAGGAATGAAGATGGATGATATCCGGGTCATATTCCCGCACTAAATGACGGATTTCCTGCATGGCTTTAAAATCTTGCAGGGGATTCACGCTTCTTTGAAAATGCAAAATCTCCACGAAACGGATATCTGAGCGGAAAAAACGTTCAAAATTTTCCGGTGTCTCTGCTCTTTTCGCATAAGCGATCAGCACTTCATATTCTTCGGCGACTGCATTTGCCAGCTCCGTAAAATAGGTAAATACACCGCCGCCAAAGGCCTCTGCTATGTATAATATCTTTTTTTTCATTGTTTTCCCTCACCTTGTATTTTGACCATACCTATGATATGATACACCTAGTTTTCAGGAGGTTTCATATGAGTAAAAAATCCAGATCGAAAGTAAAATCCAGAATGATATCACTCATTGTTTTTGTGCTGCTTGCGTGTCTTGCCGTTTATATTTATCACGGTCTGCAGACTCCTTTGACTGTCACAACTTACAATTATCATAATAAGAAAATCCCATCGGCATTTTCCGATTATACGATTGTACAGATTTCTGACCTCCACTGCAAAAATTTCGGCAAAAACCAGTCAGAACTGATCTCAAAAATAAAAGCTGCCAAACCGGACATGATTGCACTGACCGGTGATATCGTAGATGAAGACCACGATTCCATCAGCAGTGTTGAAGACCTTTTAAAAGGGATCAAAGACCTTGCACCGATTTATTTTGTTACCGGAAATCATGAGCTTACCTCTCTTGCTGCAACCCAGTATCAGGAGCTTTTAGCTCTCTTTCAAAAATATGGTGTCACTGACTTGGATAATGATTCGGTAAAATTAAAAAAGGGCGGTCAGTCCATTACTCTGTATGGCAGACAATACTTTTCACAGTACTTGACCGACTCCCTTCCGATCGCTTCTGACAAAGATTTTGACATTCTTCTTTATCATGGAAGTGATAACTTTAAAGAGATTGCACCATATCACTATGATCTGATCCTCTCCGGCCACGCACATGGCGGCATTGTCCGACTCCCAATCTGGGGCGGAATTTTTGGAAATGACGGTACATTCTTCCCGGAATATGCCGGAGGCGAATATACCATCGGTGATGCCACCCTGATCTCAAGCCGTGGACTTGGAGATGCCTCCATTCCGCGTTTTAACAATCCACCGGAATTAGTTGTCATTAAATTAAATCCTTAATCATCCGTATTGTTAAAATCCGGTATGACACCAATGATATTGATCTTTCCATAGAGGGTTCCGTCTTTTACCGTTACTAACTTGTTTGAGAAAATCTCTCTCAATACCAGATAGATACACATGAGCACGGCACCTCCTATGGCAAAGATACCGACAACTTTTAAGATATTCTTCTGTGCATTCACATCTTTTTCTGCAAATTTTGCTTTATCTAAAATTCTTGCATCTCCGTTTTCCGTAATGTTTGACATCTCGATCACAAAAGCCTCTGCTACGGCATTTGCAACCTCTACCACTTCATCTTTATCCGGTCCGACAGCATTCACACGGAGCAATGCGGATTCAATCACTGCACTCTCGTCATAATCAATATCCACTAAATCTAAAATATCCTGTGTGCTCTCATAACGGTTACCCATGATCTGATTGGCTCTCTCTAAGACCGTCTGGCTCTTTCCGATCTCTGCATAAGTCATCATCAGCTTAGTACTGTCATAAGTTGCGGAATAATCCCCGCCCTCTGTGATACAGTACACACTCGAAGATGCCTTATACATATCCTGTTTTTCTTCGGTGGCAAGTGCAAATACGATTCCGATTGCAAGAAACAGGATTGCCGACATAAAGATCCAGGACAGATGTGTTTTTAATGCCTTGAAACATCTGCGTACATCAATTTCTATCAAACGCTTATTATTCATCACGATCTTCCTTTCTTCTCTTTTTCCGCTTACTGAGCTTTGATTTGTGGCTCTTATCCAGTACAAATAACAATACGATCACAAGACACACCACTGCTGCCGCTATCATCGTTAAGCAGAATGGATTGCTAATCTCATCAATAAATTTCTTGATCCTTGACTTGCTCTCTTTGACACCCTTCTGGGTAATCTCCACCTTAAAAGTCTGCTCTTTCGTCTTATAATGGTTGCCCTTGGAATCTTCATAGGTAAAATAAACTTTGATCTGCTGCATACCGGAGCCTTCTAACTCCACAAACCCTTCTTTTGTCTGAACCTTGCCTGCATCAATTTCGTCAAACTTGATATCGGCTTTTCCGCCCTTGACACTTCCGGTCACATGCATGATGACTTTTTTAATGTCTTTTTCCCCTTTGTTCTCATACCGGGTGCTGACTAACAGCTTCGTACCATTTTCCACACTTTTTGCTACAGACAAGAGATCTATAGACAGATCACCGCTCTGTACAATTGCCGGTGTGAAGTTGGCATTCGTTACATTGGCATTATTATTACTGAAATAGTCAATATCTAATTCGATCAACGCCGTGTCATCTAAACAAGTCTCTGCCACGCCTAATTTGTACTCTAATACCGTGGTTTCTCCCGGTGCAAGAACGGCACAGAACTTCTCATTTGCCTCACCGTTCTGGATATAAAGACCACCGTTTGGGAAATACATAAATCCAACGATATCCTTTGCATCAAACTGGCTGCTGGTATTCTGTATCGTTACCTTAATGGTAAACTCATCTCCCGGTGAAGTATCTCCCTCAATCTCATAGGACTCAACGATCACCTTAGAAATCTCACCGTCTTTTGGTTTTGCACTGCTTGTTACACGCGTTGTAGTTGTGCTTGTCTCTTTCTTGTCCTTGTCATCCTGCTTTGTCGTATCCGTTTCTGTTGTTTCCGTATCTGTTGTTGCAGCTTTTTTCTTACTTGCATCAACCGGCACAGAAAACAATCCCGTGATCAGTACACAGCACAACATTCCTCCAATGATCTTCTTAATCTGCCTCATATTTCTCCTTTCGGTTCTTTACGAACTTCTTCTTGTCAAAATAGTCATAATCCTTCAGATAACGTTTGTATTCTTCCATACTGATCTTATTTTCGATCACTCCGACAACATTTGCACTGTTTGCGATCAGTTCCTCATAGGCATCTTCTAAACATTTTTTAGAAGAACCGTCCATTGCCGTAACCATGATCGTTGCATCCGACTTTACGGCAAAAATATTTGCATCTACGGAACTGTTGACAGACGGTACATCAATGAGTACAAAGTCATATTTCTTTTCTAATATTTCCATGACTTCTGCCATTTTAGATGCATATAAAAGATGCAGCGGATTCTCTCCGTTGATAGTTCCACATGGGATATAGTCTAACAGTGGCCAGTTCGTCTTATATATCATATCTTTTTTTCCAATATCTCCCCGGACATAATCTGCCAATCCTTTTTTATTATCTGCATTCAGACGTTTGTAATTATTTCCTTTTCGTAAGTCTCCGTCTAAGATCACGGTTTTCCAGCCTGCACAGGATAATGAGATCGCAAGCTCCATTACCACGGAGGTCGTACCTACTCCCGGCTCACATCCGCATAAATGGAAAGATTTATAGCCATTTTTTTCTCTTTGCAGACAAATATTAAATACCGCCTTATCATATGCGTCTGTAACATGCTGATTCTTACAGCGATACAGCTCTACCGCTTTTTTCCCCATCATTGCCTCCTTCTGCTCTTAATAAGCACCTTTTCTTTTCAGTACCACAAAGACTGTCTTGATCAAAATCTTGATATCCAGTCCTAAGCTCCACTCATCAATATAGCTGACATCCAGCTTTACAATCTCATCAAATGATGTGATCTGACTTCTTCCACTGACCTGCCACATTCCGGTCAGTCCCGGTTTAATACTGATCCTGCGCCAGTGATCCGCACGATATTTCTGCACCTCGTCTAATGTCGGCGGACGTGTTCCCACCAGGCTCATATCTCCTAAAAGGATATTAAAAAACTGTGGCAGTTCATCAATACTGGTCTTTCTTAAAAATGCTCCTACTTTCGTGATCCTCGGATCATTTTCCATCTTAAACATCAGATCACTCTTCACTTCATTCTCTTTTTGCAGTTCTGCCTTTTTCTTTTCTGCATCCTGACACATGGTCCTGAACTTATAGATTGTAAAATGTCTTCCGTTCTTGCCCACGCGTGTCTGCTTAAAAATAACAGGCCCCGGAGAGTCTAACTTAATTGCGATCGCAGCAATTAACATAATCGGAGAACTTAAAATGATCCCCACCAGACTTCCGATGATATCCATACTTCTCTTAATACTGCGTTTATATACATTGAGTGTTACGGTATGGTATGTAATTACCGGATAAGTTCCGAGTGCATTGACATAGCTGTCACCATAATTTGACTGGTACAGATCCATGACGATACTTGCACTGACACCCATACGGGAACAGAGCGCGATCTGTCCTCTGTAATCCTGATTTTTGATATTCTGCATGAAAAACACCTGCTCCACCGCATACTCACGGATCAGTTCTTCTAAATTCTCCATGGTGCCTACATATTCCGGCTCTTCTCCATCGCCAACATATCCGACGATATTCAGATTCAGATTTGTCTTTTTTAAAAAATGACGAAATTTTTCATATTCCTCACAGTTTCCGACTAAAAGCGTTCTTGTCTGGTTACGGTTCTGACTCTGCATCCTCCTTGCCAATGCGATCATCACAAACAGGATGTAGAACAGTATCGCACAGAAGATCAAGGCTTTTCTGTCCTGCTTTATTTCTCCGCTCGGAAGTATGCAAAGAAGCAAAATACCCCCGGCAACCATCCACGAAAACGTCACTTTTTTAATGGTTCTGTCTATATAGAAAAATCTTGTCCTGTCATACAAGCCTGCGTCCTTTTTTTCTAAGATAAAAATAACGGAAAATGCAAAACCATAACAGAAAAAGCGGGAAAACTCCCCACTTCTGCCAAAAAACAGATAACTCAATATGACCACAGCAATCCCGATCAAAAAATCGCAGACCATATCTGTCATATTTGTATCAGCTTCAAAATTACTTTTTCTCATCCAACCATTTCCTCTCCTATTTTATCTACAGGATGTACTTATGGATTCAATCGCAACTGCACCGCCCCGTACGACTTCTATCTGTTTGAACTTTGACTTTAACAGTGCAATCAGTTCATTATTGCGTCTTTCTGACAGCTTACACTCTAAAAGGACACTGTCCTTTCCGATATCTGCTACCTGTACCTGAAATACCTGTGCGATCTGAAAGACCTCCGCTTTTTCCTCTGCCGTACATCTTTTTACTTTTGCAAACAGGATCTCCTTCATATGGATTGGGATATTCGTAAGGTCGATCACTTTAATGACCTCCACCATACGGTTCAACTGTTTTTTGATCTGCTCAAACGTAATATCGTCACTGGTTACGCAGATGGTCATACGGGAAATCGTCTCGTCCTCTGTCGTACCTACCGTCAGACTTTGCAGATTATATGATTTTCCGGAGAAAAGTCCGGACACTTTTGCTAACACACCGACCTGGTTTTCCACATATAATGCGATCCAGCGGTTCTTCATGTCTCGTTCCATCTCTTTCCTCCTATTTCAAGATCATTTCACTCATCGGATTGCCGCTCTTTACCATCGGAAGCACAATCTCCTCAGTTGCTATCATAAATTCAAGTACCACCGGTGTCTGCTGCTCTCTCGCCCACTGCAATGCCGGCAGAATCTCTTCTTCCTTTTCAATTCTCTTTCCGGATGCCCCGTAGCTCTCTGCTAATTTTACAAAATCCGGCTCGTATGGCGGACAGTCCGCTCCCGGTCCTTTGCAGCGCGGCGGACATGCCTTTCTTCTTTTCAGGCAGGTTGCCTCATAGCGTTTTCCATAAAAAAGCTGTTGTATCTGACGTACCATCCCGAGATAATAATTATTCAATACACAGACAATAATATTCGTCTCCTGACACATTGCGGTTGCAAATTCCTGAATATTCATCTGAAATCCACCGTCACCGGTAATACAGATCACCTCTTTATCCGGACATCCGATCTTTGCTCCGATGGCTGCCGGAAAGCCAAAGCCCATCGTACCAAGTCCACCGGAGGTAATAAAACGCTTTTTCTCGTTTAAGTCAATATACTGGGTTGCCCACATCTGATGCTGTCCTACATCCGTAACAATGATTCCTTCATCAAATTCCTGATTGATGCCTTCCATGATCATCTGTGGGGTCAGTCCACGGTCTCTTCGCATCTGTAACGGATTTTCTTCTTCCCACTGTGCAATGCAGGCTCTCCATTTCTCCGTCTTTTGCGGCTCTGCCCACTCTAACAGTCTTTGGATCGCAAGTTTTGCATCTGCTACAATTGGTACATCCACCACAACATTTCTGGAAATGGATGCTGTATCTATATCGACATGTACAATCTTTGCATTTGGTGCAAACTCGTTCAGATCTCCGGTGATCCTGTCATTAAAACGGGTTCCGATGGAAAAAAGTACATCGCACTCACTGACTGCAAGATTTGCTGCATATCGTCCATGCATACCGCTGTTTCCGATATAATACGGATGATCGGTCGGGATCGCTCCTTTTCCCATTACAGTGGTAACTACCGGAATCTTCGTACATTCTACTAACTCTAACAGTTCTTTATTGGCTTTTGCCGCATTGACACCGCCTCCGATTAAAAACAGCGGTTTTTTTGCAGCCTTTAATAATTTGTAGCCTTTTTTCAACTGACCGATATGTACACCGGTGCTTGGCTTATATCCGCGAATCTCTACTTTGTCCGGATAGACTGCCGGGCCGGATGCCACCTGTATATCCTTTGGAATATCGATTAAAACCGGTCCCGGATTGCCTGTCGTTGCAATGTGAAATGCCATTTTAATAATGCGTCCTAAATCTTTACGGTCACGAACCGTCACGCCGTATTTAGTAACGCTTCTTGTCATTCCAACGATATCCACTTCCTGAAAAGCGTCGTTTCCGATCAGATTTAACGGAACCTGTCCGGTAAAACAGACTAACGGTATATTGTCATAATGTGCATCTGCTAATCCGGTAATGATATTCGTTGCTCCCGGTCCGCTTGTGACAAGACAGACACCGACTTTTCCGGTTGCCTTGGCATATCCTTCCGCCTCATGCAGTAAGCCCTGCTCATGTCTTGGCAGTACCACCTCAATGCCATCCTGTTTATATAATTCATCAAAGAGGTCTGTAACCATTCCGCCCGGATAACCGAAAATGGTATCTACGCCCTCTTCCTGTAATGCTTTTACAAATAATTTTCTTCCTGTAATATCCATACTTCCTCCTGCTTCCACAACTCGTTAGATATACCCCATTGTTCTCAATATAAATATCCACCCAGTCAGCGTAAATGCCGCAAGCAGGGTTGTGACCACGATGATACTTGCGGTCAGCACATCATCATTTTTCATGCTCTTTGCCATGATATAACAGCTTGGCGTTGCCGGCGCCGCTAACATGACCATAATGGCGATCAGTTTCTCTCCCGTAAATCCAAAGTGGATGGCTACCGGTATGAACACGGCTGCCTGCGCCACTAACTTGATAAAGGCTGCCACTAATGTCGGTTTGATCTTTGCAAGTGCCTTCTTTCCTTCAAAGCCTGCTCCTAAAGTGATCAATGCCAGCGGTGTTGCCATTGATGCCACATTATTGATCGTCTTATCGATCAGTACCGGAAAATCCAGACGCAGCAGGGATACTGCTAATCCCAATGCAATAGATAAAATGATCGGATTTTTTAAGATGTTTACACATGCTTCTTTTAATTTTCCCGTATCCCGATCCTGTTCTTCTCCCTCTGCTTCAAAGGTGAGCACTAAGACGGAATAGATATTATAAAGGGGTACTGCTCCGATAATCATCAGAGGTCCCATCGCGGACGGACCATACAGATTTGAAATAAACGCCAATCCCATGACTGCCGCACTGCTGCGAAATGATGCCTGCACAAACGCTCCCGTCATACTCTTATCTTTCATCAAAAATCTGGCTGCTGCCCAGATGCCCCAAAAGCATACCGATGTTGCCACCGCACAAAACAGCACATACTCTGCGTCAAACACCTTGCGGATATCTACTGCCGAAATATCACGAAATACCATAAACGGCAGTGTTACTGTAAAGTTAAACTTATTTGCTATATTAATAAAATTATCATTAAACATTCCCCTTTGCCGCAGAAACCATCCGATCACCATTACCAAAAAAATCGGGAATGTTACATTAACGCTATATATAAAATTCTCTAGCATGATCTCTTTTCATATTTCAGGAACCGGTACTCTAAATCAAAATAAGTCTGCTCCTCACTGTCTGCCGTGATCTCCCATTCTTCTTTTTCATCCAGATTTGGGAAATATGCATCTGCCTCGTATGCATAATCTATTTTTGTGATATGTGCAACATCACACTCATCGACAAGCTGGCGATAGATGCTCTCTCCACCGATCACATAAATATCCTCTGACGGATATTTTGCAAGTTCCTCTCTTAACTGCTCCATATCATGGACTACCAAGGCATCCTTAACCTGATATGTCTCGTCTTTTGTCAGTACGATATTAACCCTGTTTTTTAACGGTCTCTGGTTTGGAAAGCTCTCTAAGGTCTTTCTTCCCATGACGACTACCTTACCTGTGGTCGTTTCCCTGAAAAACTTCATATCTGCCGGAATGCTTACTAACAATTTGTTTTTAAGTCCGATTGCCCAGTTCTTATCTACTGCTGCAATTAAATTCATGGTGTTTTCTCCTTTTTGGCGGCAATTATACTGCTACCGGAATATTTTTTATCTGAGGACCTGTCACATAATCTGTCACAGTCACATCTTCCGGTGTAAAATCATAGAAGTCTTTAATCTCAGGATTTAATGCGAATTTTGGTGCATCATGAACCGGTCTTTGGATCAGCTCCTCGACTAACGGTATATGGCGGTCATAAATATGCGCATCTGCTATGACATGTACCAGTTCCCCAACATTCATGTCACAGACCTGTGCCAGCATATGAACCAGCACTGCATATTGGCAGACATTCCAGTTATTCGCCGTTAAAATGTCCTGTGAACGCTGATTTAAAATTGCATTTAAGGTCAGACGATCTTCCCCTTTTTTCTGTGTTACATTAAAGGTCATGCTGTATGCACATGGATAGAGGTTCATCTCGTGCAGATCCTGATGTACATAGATATTTGTCATGATCCGTCTGCTGAATGGATTGTTTTTTAAGTCGTAAATGACGCGGTCTACCTGATCCATCATGCCTTCTTTATACTGATGTTTGACTCCTAACTGATAGCCATAGGCTTTTCCGATAGACCCATTCTCATCTGCCCATTCATCCCAGATATGACTGTTTAAATCTTTGATATTATTAGACTTCTTCTGCCAGATCCAGAGCATCTCGTCCGTACAGCTCTTAATGGCTGTCCTTCTAAGTGTAATTGCCGGAAATTCCTCGGATAGATCATACCTGTTGACGACTCCGAATTTCTTGATGGTGTAGGCACTGCTTCCATCCTCCCAGTGTGGGCGGACTTTTTCGCCTTCTGTACTGACACCGTTCTCCAAAATATCTTTACACATATCTATAAATATACGGTCTGCTCTGCTCATAAATGTTCTCCTCTGCTACTTATTCACTATTGATTTTATCCCATTTTTCCTATGCTTGCAACCGCACTTTTGCTATCTTTTTTATTTTTTTGCTCTTTTGCATAAAAATGTGCTATAATACAAAAAAAATATTTCTATTAAGGAGTTTTTTATACTATGAGCCAGGAAAAAGTAGATCGCAATAAAGCCGCTAAGGCAAGCCGGAAAAAAGATATGCAGAAAGAAAAAACAAAGCTCGCTACTATCCGTGTATGCGCAGTTGCCCTGTGTGCCGCTATCATCGGCTGGGGTGGTTATTCCATTTATCAGAGACAGGCTTCTAATAAGACTGCTGAAACGATTGAAGTGGATGCTTCCGCACTTGCAGATTACCAGAATTCGTTAGTGCAGGCAGAGTAGGATTTCTATTTTTTCAAATGCACAAATCCCCACGGATCTGTTGTATACAATCTCCGTGGGGTTCTTTTGCTTCCACTACTTTTTCACTTCTGCTTTGTCTAACGCATCCTCTATGGCATTGATTAAGACCATACTGGTGTATTGATTTTCCTCGCTATATGTAATGTTTTCCAGCGACTGTTTCTTATAGATCTGCTCGGACAGACTCTCCAATGCCGGTTCTACTAACGGATACATGGTTGCCGTCGATTCATCCAGATTTACCAGTGAAATGGATTTAATCTTTTTTTCATCTACCGCCACCTCAACATCCAACACATTGTCATTAAATAGGATTGAGGAGGTATAGACTCCTGCCTGATATTTCATGGTTTCTTTTGTCTTTTTGTCATCTCCTTTTTTATCAAACATACATACCATCAATATGATAAAAAGAATTGCCAATCCCACAAATATTGCCGTATAGATTAATTCTTTCATGTGGAATACTACGATTTTTGTTTTTGAACTCAATGGAACCTCCTCATTTTTTCATTACTATAGATTATGCTTCCACCTGTTAAAATATGACTCTTTATTTTAATTCCGAAAGCGGTTTGAATGTATATCCCATCTCTTCCCACTTTGTCAGCAGTTCATCGAGTATTTCCCCATTTGTCTTAGATGTATTATGCAGCAGTACGATCGCACCCGGATGGACTCTTGGCAGCAGTTTGTTAAACGCTTCTTCCTTTGTCGGCTGTGCATCCACATTCCAGTCTACATAGGCAAGGCTCCAGAAATAGGTCTGATAGCCTAGTTCTTTTGCCATCTTCAAGTTTTCCGTACTGTATTTTCCCTGTGGCGGGCGGTAGTATTTCGTCATTTCCTTTCCGGTGATTTCCTTATATAACTTTGACACTCCCTCTAATTCCTTCTGAAAAGATGCCTTATCCGATATGGAGGACATATCCGGATGATGATAGGTATGGTTTCCTACCGTATATCCTTCCTTTACCATCTTTTTTACCAGATCTGGACTCGTCTCTAAGAAATTCCCCACCACAAAAAAGGTTGCCGGTGCATTGTGCTTTTTCAATGCCGCCATGATATTTTCCGTATTGCCATTCTCATAGCCGCAGTCAAACGTCAGGTACAACACCTTCTTTTTGGCATCTCCGATATAATGTGCATCGTATTCTTTGAGTTCCTCCGGTGTCGCATTTCCGCTTGGCTGCGTGCCTTCCGCCCCGAATCCAAGCCCCCAGTTTTCCACCTGTTCTTTTTTAGGAGAAAAATTACTCAGACACTGATGCGTCAAAGACGCTGCTCCGTTTCCTGCTAAAAAGAGAACCAGTGCCACTACGATCACGGATGCTGCTTTCTTTTTTCTGATTTTTTTTATTTTCATACGAACCACGAAACTTATTCTTAGTAAAGTTTATAGGATGGGGAGATGTCTTATGCAAGAATTGCTTAAAACAATCTCATTATCGGATGACAGTCACTCTCGGTCACTCAATCATGTAGTTCCTTTTACACAAAGAAAACCCCTGCAAAGTCTCATGCTGCAGGGGTTTAACTAAAAATAAAAAAGAGCGCGAGACGGGACTCGAACCCGCGGCCCCGACCTTGGCAAGGTCGTGCTCCACCAACTGAGCCACTCGCGCATAAGTGTTAAACACAAATGCTATTATACTGACTCTGGCGTATTTTGTCAATAGTTTTTTTCGCATTTGATGGAGTATCTGTCAGCTATTATTTTTCTACCTTCACGCTAAATATATAGATACGAATATTTACTGTTCGAATATCCTTAGCCTCTTTGCAATCTCTTCCGGCTCCGGTAACATTGCTTTCATATTATCCGGCAACGTACTCCTTAACTGATATGTAGCCACACCGATTGGGGCACTCGTTTGTTTCAGTGCATATTCCACATATGTCTTATCCTTGCTTTTACAGATAATCATACCAATTGATGGATTTTCATCCGGTAATTTTACCTGTTCATCCAATGCAGTCAGATATAATTGCATTTTTCCCGCATATTCTGCTTCAAACTCTCCTATTTTCAGTTCTATAGCAACCAGACTTCTCAACCGTCTGTGAAATAACAAAAGATCTATATATAAATCCCTGCTACCAGCCATCAAATGATATTGATTCCCTATAAATGTAAAATCCCCACCCATTTCAATTAAAAAGGCTCTAATATTATTTACCAACTGGAGTTCTAATTCATGTTCTGAATACTCCGGAGAAAGTTCCGCAAAGTCAAACGTATATTCATCCTTTACAGCCAGTTTTGCCTGTACTCTTCTTTCTTCCGGCACTGTTAGATCAAAATTCGTTTGATTAGTCAAATATTTCTCATATGTCTTTGCCTCAATAAAATTTGATAAAATACGTTTGGTCCAACCATATTGTTTTGACATCTGGATATAAAACTCTCGTTCTAAATCATCCTTACATTTTTCCATAATGATGATATTATTACTCCAACTAATTTCCCGCACCAGTGGTGCGAGTTTTTCTGAATCACGATATGTCAAATAGAAATTACGCATTCTCCACAAATTTGCAGCAGAATACCCCTTTGCTCCCGAGAATTCTTTCTGTAATTCCTGAGACAAAATCTGAACAATTGATTTTCCCCAGCCTTTTTCCTGCTGTTGCCTGTATATTTCTTCTCCGATCTCCCAGTAAAGATTGATCGTTTCTGCATTTATTACCTTTAATACATGATATTGCTTTTTATGTATTAATTGTTTTAATTCATCAACAAAAGGTTCATAACCCTGTATTTCATTGTTTCCCATACTCTTCTCCATTTCTCGCACCACTGGTGCGAGTTTTCCAAATAATATTCATTACATCCAGCGTCATTACTCATTTTATTCTTTCATCACCAATGATGTACTATTCTACCATACTCCTTTTTTGTCTGCTATCGTCATTTTGCATCAATTTTAAATGCCGCAACAACCTATCGCTTGCTGCGGCATTCCGTTCTATTTCAATCTTTTTTCTGCATATTGGAGATTATTTTGTTTCTACATACTTTTTGATATTTGACGCATTGACGTATTTTTTTGCCCTGTTATTTTCTACTACGACAAGCGTCGGTGCCTGCATCACACCATATTTTTCAACCAGTTCCTGATTTTCCTCTGCGTCGATCAGCACATAATTTTCTTCGCCCAGAATTTCTTTTGCTGCTGCACAGTTTGGACAGGTCTTAGTGGTAAACAGATAGCGGATGTTATCGGTCGGCTCCACCTTGACCTCGTCCTTTGAAATCGTAACAATGTTTGTCTTGACTTCACTTAATTTAGAAGGACTGATCTCATATAATTTCCGCTCTTTGTATTCCTGCGTCTTTCCATCGTTCCAGTTCTGAACCGGACGATAATAACCGGTGATCCGGCTGTAAACCTCTGCTTCTTTTCCACAGTGAGGACAGGTAAAATGTTCCCCTGCAATATAACCATGTTCTTTGCAGATCGAATAGGTTGGAGAAATCGTATAATACGGCAGTTTGTAGTTCTGTGCGATCTTTCGTACCAGCGTTGCTGCCGCTTTCCAATCCGGAAGTTTTTCTCCAAGGAATGCATGGAATACAGTTCCTGATGTATATAAGGTCTGAAGCTCATCCTGAATATCCAATGCCTCAAAAACATCTGAGGTATAGCCTACCGGAAGATGAGAGCTGTTCGTGTAATACGGTGTCTCACCCTCACGTCCTGCCGTAATAATACCAGGATATTGCTTTTTATCATATTTTGCCAGACGATAGGTTGTGGACTCTGCCGGTGTTGCCTCCAGATTATATAAATCGCCATAAGTCTCCTGATAGTCGCTCAGACGCTCACGCATATGATTTAAAACGTCCTTGGCGAACTCCTGTGTTTCCTCATGGGTTAAGTCCTCTCCAAGCCATTTTGCATTCAGTCCTACTTCGTTCATACCTATCAGCCCAATGGTTGAGAAATGGTTATCAAAGGTTCCAAGATAACGCTTGGTATACGGATAAAGTCCCTCATCTAACAGCTTGGAAATAACGCCTCTTTTAATCTTCAAAGAACGTGCCGAAATATCCATCATATGATCTAATCTGTGATAGAATTCTTTTTCATTCTTAGACAGATATGCAATTCTCGGCAGATTGATCGTTACTACACCTACAGAACCTGTACTCTCGCCGGAACCGAAGAAACCACCCGATTTTTTCCGCAGTTCACGCAGATCCAGACGCAGACGACAGCACATGGAACGCACATCACTCGGCTCCATATCACTGTTGATATAGTTTGAAAAATACGGTGTTCCGTACTTCGATGTCATTTCAAACAAAAGACGGTTGTTCTCTGTATCAGACCAGTCAAAATCACTCGTAATAGAGTAGGTCGGTATCGGATACTGGAATCCTCTTCCGTTCGCATCTCCTTCGATCATGGTTTCAATGAATGCCTTGTTGACCATATCCATTTCTTTTTTACAGTCTTTGTACTTAAAGTCCATTTCTTTGCCACCAACGATCGCAGGAAGTTCTGCTAAATCGTTTGGAACGGTCCAGTCTAAAGTAATATTGGAAAACGGTGACTGTGTTCCCCAGCGGCTTGGTGTATTTACACCATAGATGAATGACTCAATGCATTTTTTTACTTCCTCATAGGATAAGTTGTCCACTTTGACAAATGGTGCAAGGTAGGTATCAAAGGAAGAAAATGCCTGTGCTCCTGCCCACTCATTCTGCATAATCCCAAGGAAGTTCACCATCTGGTTACACAATACGGAAAGATGTTTTGCCGGAGAAGAAGTGATCTTACCCGGAATTCCACCAAGACCTTCCTGGATCAACTGTTTTAAAGACCAGCCTGCACAGTAACCGGTCAGCATGGACAGATCATGAATATGGATGTCACAGTTGCGGTGTGCATTTGCGATCTCCTCATCATAAATCTCTGAAAGCCAGTAATTGGCTGTAACCGCTCCGGAGTTGCTTAAGATCAAGCCTCCTACGGAATATGTAACGGTAGAATTCTCTTTGACACGCCAGTCCTCTACCTTTACATAGCTGTCTACAATTTCCTTATAATTTAAAATCGTAGACTTCATATTTCTCATTTTTTCACGCTGCTTGCGGTATAAAATGTATGCTTTTGCAACATCTGTATAACCCGCCTGCTCTAACACGGTCTCAACGCTGTCTTGGATATCCTCTACATGGACAACTCCGTCTTTAATCTTAGACTGAAAATCTGCAGTGACCCGAAGCCCTAACAGCTCTATGATATCATCTGTATATTCCTTGCCCGTTGCTTTGAACGCTTTCTCTATCGCTCCACGAATTTTTGCCAGATTAAAGTCATCGGTCTCCCCATCTCTTTTCACTACTTTGAACATTATTCCATCACCCTCCATACCTGTTCACAAGATACGCTTTTCAAATCGTGTACGTCTATTCTATCAAATCGCATTTTTGAAGTCAATATAAAAAAGCACTATATGTAGTGTTCATTTTTTGTTGAACTTTCTACATATAGTGAAACTCTTTTGGTACCCAGGCACGCACAAAAATGCCGTCTTCCCGGTATTCTTCGCTTAAAAGCTCGCCCTTTTCGCGGATCTTCTGGATGACTCCGGCATCCCGATATGGTATCGTGCACTCTAAAAAATCTTTTTCTTCGCGTAAAATTTCTTCTAAGATATTTTTTAAATCCTCTAAACCGTCTCCGTATTTTGCGGAAATATGAACAGTCCGCTCCGCACGAAAATCATGCAGCGGTTCCGGCTGCCCGATACGGTCTGTTTTATTAAACGCCGTAATGATCTTTTTGCCCTCTACTTCTAAATTCCGCAGGGTATCATATACGATATACATCTGTTTATCCATCTGCGGATTTGAGGCATCTACCACATGCAAAATGATATCTGCATACTTTGCCTCCTCTAAGGTACTCCGGAAAGCATCAATTAAGTGATGCGGCAGTTTGCGGATAAATCCTACCGTATCTGTCATCAGCACCTTCTGATGGTTAGTCAGTTCTAAAATCCTCGTTGTCGGATCTAAGGTCGCAAACAGCTTATCCTCTTCTAAAACTTCTGCATTCGTTAAATGATTTAACAGTGTGGATTTTCCTGCATTGGTATAACCGACCACTGCCACCACCGGTATCCCGCTTCGCTTCCGCTGCTGTCTGTTGACCTCACGATGCCTTTGCACCTCTTTTAATTCCCTGTTCAACTGTGCCACACGGCTGTTGATCAACCGCCTGTCCATCTCTAATTTTTTCTCACCGGGACCTCTCGTACCAATCCCGCCACCCAATCGTGACAGAGAAGGTCCCAATCCGCTCAGACGGCTTAAACGGTATTTCAGCTGTGCTAACTCTACCTGTATCTTTCCTTCGCTGGTAGAAGCTCTTGTAGCAAAAATATCCAAAATGATCAGCGTCCGGTCCATGACCTTTGTCTTTAATGCTTCTTCTAAATTTTTCAACTGCGCCGGTGATAACTCATCGTCACAGACAATTCCGGTTGCACCGGTCTGTTCTATCAGTTCTTCTAATTCAAATACCTTTCCGGTCCCGACATAGGTCCCCGGATGGATATTCTCTCTCTTTTGGATCAGTGTTCCCACAACGACTGCACCGGCAGTCTCCACCAGTTCTGCCAACTCTGCTACCGAATCCTCGGCATCGTCGCCGTCCTGCTGTGAAACACCTACTAAAATGACACGCTCTGTCTCCTGTTCTACTTCATAAAGCGGCATGCTTTTCTCCTATCTGGTCTTTAAAAATGTGTATTCCCGAACTGCCTCTTCGTCACTTTTATATTCTTTGATATAGGCTTGCATCGTCTTTTTTGCCGACTCAAAATCACCGCTGTACTCATAGGCGGCAATCTCATTTTTCATCAGTTCCTGTTTGTTCACGGCATCCTTATTTTTCAAGCCCATCTGAAAATATTTTAAAGCATCCTCGTAATTACCGTCTTTCATCTGCATCATGCCTAAGGTATTCAACGCTTCACTGTCTTTTGCGTTTTCTTTGACATAGCTTTCTAAAAGTGCCTGCCCCTGTTCCTGTTGATCCGTTGCATTATAGACCTCTGCTAAATACAGCAGTGCTGTCTTATCATCCTTATCAATTGCCCGGTCCAGACTGCTCTTTGCCTGTGTATAATCTTCTAAGAGATAGTACACATGTCCCTGCTCCGCATAATCTGCACCATCCTTTGGCTTGATGTCCAGTGCTTTTTTCAGATAGTTCTTCGCTTCCTCTGTTTCACCTTTATTGGTCAGATTCTCGTAAATGCCCTCGTAAATCTCATACTCTCTTCCTGCATATTTGACCGCATTCTTATAATCTTTGAATGCCTTGTCTTTTTTATCTGTATCTAAATAGACACTTCCACGCAGATAGTATGCATTCGCATTTTCCTTATCATAATCGATCAGTGACGTATAAGTTTCGATCGCACCGTCATAATCTTTTTTTGCAAACTGGGCAGCTGCCTTATAATAACAGATGTCTATCTCCTCGGCACCGATTTTTCCTAATGACGTATCTAAGGCTTTCTGAAAGGATTTGACCGCCTTATCATAATCGCCCTCTGCCATACTGTTAATTCCAATCTTACGATAGGCATCCTGATTCTTCTGGTTCTCACTCTGACATCCGCTAAATCCCAATGCCATGGTCAGACCTAAGATACCAACTGCCATATATTTTTGAAATTTCATTCTGCTTCTCCAGATTCTCTCTTATTTTCCATCGTATTCCCTATTCTTTCTATTCGAAATATCTAAATACGACATTGATACCAGTATATCAAGTTTACCTCAAAATGAAAAGAGCAATCTGAACTTCCTCTACAGCTTCCAGATATCCTCATTGTACTGCGCAATCGTTCTGTCTGAGGAGAAAAATCCCGCCTGACTGATGTTGATAAGCATTTTCTTTGCCCACTTCAAACGCTCCTCATAATCAGCAAACATCCGCTCTTTCGTCTCCATATAATCTCTCCAGTCCAAAAGTGTCATAAACCAGTCTTTTGAGATCAGTTCGTGATGCAGACGCTCTAAATATTCTTCATTGCCGATTCGTTTTAATTCATCACTGACAATAAAGTCCACCGCCCGCCGGATATCCTCATCTTTTTCATAATAATCTTTTGACACATAATCTGCTTTTGCATAGTGCTCCATCACAGTCTCAGAAGATTCTCCAAAGATATAGATATTGTCCTCGCCGACTAACTGTGCAATCTCCACATTTGCTCCATCCATTGTCCCGATGGTAACCGCTCCGTTCAACATAAACTTCATATTTCCGGTTCCCGATGCCTCTTTAGAAGCAAGTGAAATCTGCTCATCAATATCACATGCCGGAATCAGCTTTTCTGCCGCCGTCACATTGTAGTTTTCTACCATCACTACCTTCAGATACGGTGACACCTGTGGATCATTTGCAATCAGTTCCTGCAAACATAAAATCAGATGAATAATATCTTTCGCGATGATATATGCCGGTGCTGCTTTTGCCCCAAAGATTACAGTAATCGGTCTCTTCGGAAGATTACCTGCTTTGATGTCAAAATATTTATGAATCACATAGAGCGCATTCATCTGCTGTCTCTTATATTCATGCAGACGCTTAATCTGAATATCAAAAACAGAATGTTCGTCTAACTCAATATTCTGTGTCCGCTTCAAATAATCTTTTAACTCGCATTTTGCGGATTGCTTTACCTCTAAGAGTCTTGTTTGCACCGCTTCATCCTCTGCAAACTGTGCCAGTTTTTCTAATTCTGTTGCATCTTTTTTAAAGCCATCTCCGATAAGCTCCGTAATCAGTTCTGTCAGCTTCGGATTGGCATGCAGCAGCCATCTGCGGAACGTGATTCCATTGGTCTTATTATTGAATTTTTCCGGATAAAGCTGATAAAAGTTTTTCAACTCACTGTTCTTTAAAATTTCCGTATGCAGGTATGCCACACCATTGACACTGAACCCATAATGGATATCCAGATTTGCCATGTGTACCAGTCCATCCTGAATAATATAGGTACTTTCATCACGGACTTCTTTACGGATACGGTTATCCAACTGACGGATGATCGGCATCAGCTGTGGTACTGCCCTCTCTAAATATCCGATCGGCCACTTTTCCAATGCCTCTGCTAAAATCGTATGATTCGTATATGCGCAGGTCTTTCGGACAATGTCAATTGCCTCATCTATCAAAAGACCTTCTTCCATCAAAAGCCGTACCAGCTCCGGGATCACCATGGTCGGATGTGTGTCGTTGATCTGGATCACGGCATAATCCGCCAGATCATAGATATCCGAGCCACGCTCTTTTGCCTCGTCTAAGATCAGTCTTGCCGCATTGCTCACCATAAAATACTGCTGATACACACGCAGGATACGTCCGTCATCATCACTGTCATCCGGGTATAAAAAGAGCGTCAGATTCTTTTTAATGTCTGTCTTATCAAAAGAAATCCCTTCTTTTACAATGTCCTCATCTACAGATTCAATGTCAAACAGATGCAGTTTATTGGTACGGTTCTCATAACCGGTCACGTCAATATCATACATCCGTGACTGCACCGAAAAACCGCCAAACGGGATCGTATACGTCTTATCCGTCTTTGTCAGCCAGCTTTCCTTTTCTATCCATGGATTTGGAAGTTCCTTCTGTGCATTGTTTTCAAAGACCTGACGAAACAGTCCGTAATGATAGTTCAGACCTACACCGTCGCCATTCAGTCCCAGCGTTGCAATCGAATCTAAAAAGCAGGCTGCCAGTCTTCCTAAACCACCATTGCCAAGTGACGGTTCCGGTTCTAATTCTTCAATCTCGGACAGGGATTTTCCCGCATCCTCTAATTCCTTTCGGACTTCTTCATAAATTCCTAAATTGATCAGATTGTTAGATAAGAGTTTTCCAATCAGAAACTCTGCAGAAATATAATATAATTTCTTCTTCTCTTTCTCTGCTGTATCTTTCCCTGCTTTTTGCGCTGCAAGTTTTTTTACATGTTCTAAGAGTGCAAGATAAATCTCCTCATTACTGCACTTTGAAAGTTCTTTTGGATAACTGGCTGCCATCTGCATGCTCCTCTCTCCCTTAGTATACGGTATCTACTTTCATCATATTCGTTGTTCCGGATTTTCCGATCGGTACACCGGAGGTAATGACTACCGTATCTCCTGACTCTAAATATCCATGTTCTTTTGCACCTACGATAGAATGTGCGAACAGATCAAATACATTTTTCTCTTCCTTAATTACGATCGGATAAACGCCCCAGGAAAGATTGATCTGTCTGCTGACCTTTTCTTCCATGGTACAGCCGATGATCGGACATGCCGGACGATATCTTGAAATTGCTCTTGCCGATCTTCCTGATTTCGTAACGGTAATGACTGCTTTTGCATTCAGGTCATGTGCTGTGGTACAGGTTGCATGACAGATTGCATCGGTAACATCCGGCTGTTCCTCTTTTTCATAGCGGAAAAATCGCTTTTTATAGTCGATATCCTGCTCGGTACGATCAGCGATACGAACCATCATCCGCAGTGCCTCCACCGGATAATCTCCTGCCGCGGTCTCTCCCGAAAGCATGATCGCACTGGTTCCGTCATAGATGGCATTCGCAACATCTGTGGTCTCTGCTCTTGTCGGTCTTGGATTTTTCATCATGGAATCTAACATCTGTGTTGCCGTGATAACCTGTTTTCCTGCCTTATAAACTTTCTTTATGATCATCTTCTGGATTACCGGAACTTCTTCACAAGGGATCTCCACACCCATATCACCGCGGGCAATCATAATGCCATCGGAAACTTCGATAATGGAATCGATATTTTCCACCCCTTCTCCGTTTTCGATCTTTGCAATAATATTGATGTTCCATCCGCCATTCTCATCTAAAAGTCTGCGGATCTCTAATACATCATCTGCGGAACGCACAAAGGATGCTGCCACAAAGTCCATATCCTCCCGGATTCCAAACAGGATATCCTGTCTGTCTTTCTCGCTCAGATATTCCATTGCTAAATGGATGCCCGGCACATTGATCCCCTTGTGGTTTGATACCGCACCGTCATTTAAAACCGTACAGTAAATCTCCTTATCTTCAATCTTATCTACCTGCATCCCGATCAGTCCGTCATCAATCAAAATCTTTGTTCCAACGGTTACATCCTGCCACAGATTCTCATAAGTAATGGATGCACGTTCTTTGTTTCCTAATACTTCTTCTCCGGTTAAAATAAAAGTCTGTCCTTTTTCTAACATTACTTTTTTATCTTCAAAATCTCTCAAACGTATCTCCGGTCCTTTGGTATCTAACAGTGCTGCTACCGGCTGACCACATTTTTCTCTGAGACTGCGGAGTTTTTCAATCCTTCCCCGCTGCTCCTCATGGTCTCCATGTGAAAAATTAAATCTTGCAACATTCATTCCTTCTTTAATTAATTGTTCTAACACATCTCCACGGTCTGTTGCCGGTCCTAATGTACAGATGATTTTTGTCTTACGCATTGATTTCTTCCTCCTTAACAACTGCTAAATTTTTCTGTTTTCTTAAACGGTATCTGACATTCTCTTTTAGAAGTGTATACAATACAGAGCAGATCGGTATAAAAAATATCATACCCACAATGCCGTACAGCTTACCGCCCACGGTCACTGCTGCCAATACCCAGATCGACGGAAGTCCTATGGAACCTCCCACTACATGAGGATAGATCAGATTGCCTTCTATTTGCTGTATGATTAAAAACATGATCAAAAATCCCAACGCACGCATCGGGTCCACTACCGCGATCAGGCAACAGCCGATGATACATCCGATAAATGCTCCCCAGATCGGGATCAGGGATGTGACTGCGATCAAAACACTGATCAAAAGTGCATACGGTATTTGAAAAATTGACATCGTGATAAAAAACATCGTTCCCAAAATGCAGGCTTCTAAACACTGGCCTGAAATAAATTTCTGAAAGGTGATGCTTGTCAGCTTTCCTACTTTCCAGACTGTTTCGGAAACCGGCTGTTTAAGATATGCCTGTAACAGATTTTTCGTCTGGCGTTTTAATTTTTCCTTCTGTGCCAATACATAGATCGCAAAGATCAGACCGATAAACAGGTTCAGCATATTTCCTAACGTGCCGCTAAGCTTTGCCATTGCCGAGCTGTCCGGATTATTCATCCAGTTATTCAAAAAACCGATCACTTCATTGATCACTCTTTCACTGCTCAGATTGACCTTCGTGATCGTATCTGCAAACTGTGGGAATTTCCCGGATAACTCCTGCTGATAGTTATCGAGATTCTGCATAGCTCCCGGAACTGCCTGTACAATGCTGCTGACAGTCTTTGTAAGCTGCGGAACGATCAATGCTCCTACTGCTCCGATAATGCCGAATACCAGCACCAGTGTGATCAAAATAGCCAGTGTCCTTCTCATTTTATCAAATTGTTTTCCTGCTAATACCTTCCGTTCCATGAAGTTCATTGGCACGCTTAAAAACAATGCAAATACAATGCCGATGATAAACGGCATAAAGACATCGATCAGCCTCGTGATCCAGCGACATACGCTTCCAAAATTCAAAGCGATCCCTAACATGACTACGGTAAAACTGATCAAACCTAACGCTGTTACTATTTTCTTCGTTTCCGGCTTCATTCATTCCCTCTCTTTTCATTCTTTTTCTGATTTAAAAAACGAGACTCCTGCTGCTCTGCACAACAAAAGTCTCGTTGTCTTATTGCAAACGGGTTTCATATCCGTCTTGACAATAGCAAACCTTTTTGCCTACGTCAAATCTTTTTGAAAACTTTTACTCTTTCTTTGCAACAATTTTACAAATCTTTTTCTTTCTCCGGTTCCGGGAGGATCAAGCGTATCTTTTCCACACGGTTTTTATCCATTGCCTCGACGATCAGTTTGACTCCATCCTCCGTTGTGATGCTCTCACCCGGCTTTGGAAAATGATCCAGTAAGCCGACCACATATCCGCCAATGGAATCATAATCTTCCGATTCAAACTTCAGTCCTAATTCCTCGCATAAATCTTCTAAATTCTGTGAACCAAGCACCTCATACTCGCGGTCACCAAGCCATACGATCGAGTCTACCTCATCTATATCATATTCATCACGGATCTCTCCGACAATCTCTTCTAATAAATCCTCTAGTGTGATAAGTCCTGCGGTTGCCCCGTATTCATCTAATACGATCGCAATACTGATCGATGAGCTTCTCATATCCATAAACAGCTCTGCGGTATTTTTATGCTCATAAGTATAATACGGCTCTCTTAAAATATCCCTGATATGGAATGTCTCCTTGTCATCATAGAGCAGCAGATCCTTCATATTGATAATACCGATGACATTATCGGTACTGTCCTCATAAACCGGAAGTCTTGTAAACTTATCCTTTCGGAACAGTTCGATCAGCTCCTCATAGGTATTGTTGATGTCTGCAAAAGTCATATCGATACGCGGTACCATAACCTCTTTTGCCTCCGCATCACCAAAATCAAACAAATTATTGATCATGTCTTTTTCTTCTGTTTCGATGACACCTGTCTCATGGGAAACATCCACGATGGTACGCAATTCTTCTTCTGTCAGCTTATTCTGATCCGTATTCGGATCTACACGCAAAATCTTTAAGAAGAACATTGCAATCTGGTTTACGGCAAAAATAACCGGTGTAAGCAGTTTCATCAGCCAATAGATGATATTCGCATATGCCATTGAAATCGGCACTGCATGGATCGTTGCGATTGTTTTCGGTGAAATCTCACCAAATACCAGGATCAGCAGTGTTACAATTCCGGTTGCAATTCCTGCTCCCTTACTGCCTAACATATCAATTGCCAGTGTAGTTGCAATAGAAGAAGCGGAAAGGTTTACTACGTTGTTTCCGATCAGGATCGCACTCAGCATCTTTCCTGAGTTCTCCGTAATCTTTAATACCGTCTTTGCCCTTTCATTGCCCTCATCGCTCAGTTTTCTCATTCGTATTTTGTTGACGGTGGTCAGTGCTGTCTCTGCCGATGAGAAAAATGCAGAAAGCATAATCAATACCACCAGAATTATGAGCCGTATCGCCTCACTCGAATCCAAAAAATCACTCTCCTTTACTTTAGCAATAATATAACGTATCTCCCTCAAAAACGCAATTCATTTTTAAAAGTTTCACAGCAATTTCAAAAGTTTTAGCTGCAAACTCTTCCCCTACTCCACAGGGTTCTCCCTTTATAACGGATTTTTGACAGGCAAACCCCTGATTTTTTGCATAGTAATGCTCAAATCTCACGTCATAAGGGATAACCCCTGTTTCTTCCGCTTCTAAACGAAACACTCTGCGGTATATTTTTTCATTATCCATGGAATCAGACGGACTGTTGCTGATAAGATAAAAGATATTTCCCGATATGCGGGGATGATTTTGAAAATAGTTCAGAAGTACCGGATACTCCTGTGGAAAATTTATGACAACGGTATCGGCTCTTTGAAAAAGTCTCCATACCTGCCGGTTCCGGTCGTTTTTGCAATCCACAAAGACATGACCTTTCTTTTTTTGCCTATTTTGTTTTTGCATATTTTCCATAAAATGATACTTTCCATATGCTTCGTAATTTTCAAAGGTCCGTACCTGCATACCGTAACGGATTCTGTAGATATTTGCTAAGATTTTCATATTTCTTGTAGTCTGTCCCCCTCTTGCGGGACTCCAGAATACAACCTCCAACCAATGACCTCCTATCATTGGTGACGGACGGGATGTTTGATAAGAATATCCTTATCATAACGAAGTTTGTCTTGGTTGTAAACACTTTTGTGTGTTTTTCATTTATTTTTCTTATAATTCATGTTATAATATACAAAATGACAGAAAAGGTGGTGGTATACCGATGGAAAACAGAACCGGACGTACAATCGGACTCATTTTAGCAAATGCTTCAAGTAGTTTTACAACTGCATTTATGGATCTTTTTCAACAGGAACTCTACCAGAAAGATTACAAACTGGTGATCGGACTCACAAACCACGATTTAGAAAAAGAAAGATTTTATCTTGAATTTTTCGGACGGACTACAGAAGGCATCATCATTCTTTCCGATTCCAGCGAATACAGGGAACTTGCAGATGCCATTGCACCAAATATACCTGTTGTCTTTATCCACCGCGCACCTGCGGACTGCGAACATACCTCGATCATAGAGAGTGATTACTCTGCAACATTTCAGGCTGTCCTTTCTTTGGTAAATTCAGGATACCCAAAGACCGCTTTAATCTGCCGGAATATTAAATTTTCTACAAGCCGTGAGATCATTCAGGCATATCGTGCCGCTATGGAGACAACACCTGAAGGATTTCACGAGGACTGGATTTTTGAATGTAATACAACAGACCGCGACTATATCGAGAATCTGACTTCGCACATCACCGGAAAAGGCTGCACCGGACTTTTAGCTGCTTCTATCGAAGTAACGGAACGTCTTGCCCCTTATATTTATGAATATAACAAATTGCATGATGCACCGCTTTCCCTGACCGGATTTTCTACGGAAAACCGCAGCACAGTGCTTTTTAAAAGTCTTGATACGATCTGCAGACCGATCCACCGCACGGTAGATTTAGCATTACAGCAGCTTTTCTATCTGATGAGCAATCCGGATGCTCCGCAGAACGAATACATTGTAAAAGGCTCTTTGAAAATGCGAACGAGTGATGTATTCCAGACTTTATCTTAATCATGGATATTCGTATATTTTTACCTCCTGTCGGACATTAATACCTTATAGGAATTCCAACAGGAGGTATTATTATGAACCAAATCTTAGAAGAAATCTCAAATATCGGTGTCGTACCGGTGGTTGCCATAGATCACAAAGACGATGCTGCCCCATTAGCAGACGCATTGACCAAAGGCGGCCTTCCGTGTGCAGAAGTTACATTCCGTACACCTGCCGCGGAAGAGTCCATACGCATCATGGCAGATCAGTTCCCGGATATGCTGCTCGGTGCCGGTACCGTATTAACGACGGAACAGGCTGACCGTGCCATTGCCGCCGGAGCAAAATTCATTGTCAGTCCCGGCTTTAATCCCAAAGTTGTTTCCCACTGTATCGAAAAAAATATTCCGATCACACCCGGAATCTCAAGTCCAAGTGATATGGAACAGGCAATCGAAATGGGCTTAGATGCCGTAAAATTCTTTCCTGCCGTTCCTTCCGGTGGACTGTCCATGATCAAAGCTCTTGCAGCTCCTTACCATACTATGCGTTTTATGCCAACCGGTGGAGTAACTCCGCAAAACCTGACTGAATTCTTAGACTATCCAAAGATCCTTGCCTGCGGCGGAACCTGGATGGTAAAACCGGAACTGCTTGCCACCGGCAATTTTGAAGAAATCACCCGATTGACCAGACAGACGGTACGCACGATGCTGGATTTAAAAATTGATGAGCTCACACTGCCTTTCCCACACACAGGCAACAACCTTTCCGATGCCCTGCATGGACTTATAAATCTCTCATCCGGCAGCACTAAAGAACTTACTATCTCCTGCCGCTATTTGAAACGTACCATCTATCATTTAGAAAAAAACGGAGCCACATTCCGGTATGACAATGCAAAATATGATTCTGCCGGAAATATGGATGCGATCGACTTTTCAGATGCACCGGAGGACTTCTCCATCCATTTGCTAGAAAAACGTTAGGCATATTTTCCTGTAAGCAGACTTCCTGTAAAAATTAAGGTATTAAAAGGCAGTTTCAAGTTTTTGGATCGGCAAACTTGCACAAAGCCGGGTCTATTTTGTTCCGTTGTACGAAAATAAGAAAATCTAAGTCTGCCTGAGTCAGGTTGTGATGGAGTGACGTGTACGTCTTAAACGCCCCGTCCATGGGGCTTAAGACTTTTGCTGCCGTCCATGGCAGCAAAACACTATACATGAACAGGCAGACTAAGATTTACTAATTTTCTCCCAAAGTCACAAAAGCAGTCCCGGTTTTGTGCAAGTTGCCAGCCACTAAGTTGTGAACCGCTTTTTGACACTCTAATCCTATAAATGAATCTCTATGTAACGTGCCACCCATACAACACAAACCTTTCCATCTCGTAACGTAGTGCCTGCACAAATCGGATATGGAAGGTTTCTTTTTGTGCAATGGAAATGAAACTCAAGAAATCGTGAAGCCCACTGGCGAACACGATTTCTGTTTTAGGAGGTTCATTGGAATGGTCTGCACAAGGAAACCCGGAATATTCGATTTGTGCAGGGCACCTACAATACGTTCTAAATACTATAAAGTTTCTTGCAGGCCTCTCTCAAACTTGTCTAACAATTCTTTCTGGTACTCCCTATCAAAAGTTCCATGCAGAAGCTTCGGATATGCCTCCTCCTGCAGCTGCTGCCAGCTTTCTTTTTCATTATTGACTACGATCGGATAGAACCAGACACCGTTTTTCTTCGCGGCTTCATAATCTCCCATGGCATCTCCTACCATCAGGATCTGCTCCGGCGGATAGCCGAGAGCCGAGAGTTTTTGGATACACTCTGCCTTACTGCCCGCTTCCTGACTGAGCAGTGCTTTGCAGTATGGCTTTAACTCATACTTTGACCACTCTTCTTCCACCGCCTGTGCATTTGCCGAAGATACCACTGCTAAATCCGCTTTTGGGCTCATTTTTTCTAATGCTTCTCTGACTCCGTAAAATGCTCCCTGTTCCATTCCCGGCTCTTTGACGGCAAGATTGACATGAATACTCCACAAAAGTGCCTGTTCCATACAGGGATTCTTCTTTTTCTGGCATTGAGCCAGAAGGGCAGGATTTGAAAGCTCCGGTGCCTCTTTTGTCCAAGCCACGAACTCCTCCTGTCCCTCTGTCTCATAACCTTTTTCTTTTGCCCATTCTAATCCCATGGCAAGTCCTTTGAAGCGATTGATGCCACGGGTTTTTGAATAGAGATTGATCTGATTCCAGTATTTTAATGCCTCTTCTTGGATGTCTTCTAAGCCGTACTGCTTTACCCATTCCGGTCCGAAGCAATAAAAATGTTTGCTGTTCATGGTGTCCATGGCACAGCCGTCACTGTCAATACAGATTAAATAGTCATGCTCTTTTTTCATATTGTTCTCCCACTATATTCTGGTATCCATCATACCGCAGAAAGAATCTACCGGATCTGTTCCCGTAAATTCCGAACGTCCTAAAAGTTTTTCCACCAGTGCATCTAACGTGTGTTCATTCTTGTCATAGCAGTTGATATACGTTTTTACCTGCGGAACATCTGCTAAGTGGAACGGACTTGCTAACGAAATAAAAATCGTTGGCACTTCATGCACATACCACGGAATATCCGGCGTTCCCTTACTCATTTTCCAGTTGATACGTTGTGTCACTCCAAAGAGGTTGGTGATCTCGGCAAGCTGGATGATCAGATCATAATTATCTGTGATTGAGGAAATCGTAGCTTTTCCGGCATACATATTTAACATCATTTTTCCGGCTTCTTCCTCCGGGGCTTTTAATATCTTATCCATCATGGATTCATAGATCGTGACTTCAAATCCTTCTGCCTCTAACTTCTCTTTTAAATATTCAACCGGTTTTTTCTTATTCTTTCCACCCATCATAAATGCAAACGGGTTCGGTGTCTCCTGTGGCACGATCAGAATTCTCTTATGCTCTTTTACGGATAATGGCAGATGTGAGATCCCTTTATTTTTTACCAGTGTAATGGCTTTGTCCGATACTTCTGCCGCAATCTCTTTAAATTCCGGACTTCCGATGACGTTTAAGCCTTCTTTTGGCGGAACGATCTCTTTTTTATTTTTCTTATGCAGTCCTAAATATGCCTTGATGCCAAGGATTCTGCGAAGGGCATCCTCTAAACGTTCTTCTGTAATGATCCCGCTACGATAGCCTTCCATCATATAAGAAAAATCTTCCTCCGGATCATTGAAGAATAAGAACATATCACAACCCGCCGCGATCGCTGTCGGAAGCATTTTGCTTCGCTTCATGACTGATGTCATACCTACCATATGGGACGCATCGGTCACGACCATTCCGTTAAAGCCTAATTTTTCTTTTAAAAGTCCGTCAATCAGTTCTTTCGACAGTGTCGCCGGAAGTGTGTCTTCTAATTCCATCTGATTATTAAAATATTTTTGATAGGAAGGAAGCATGATATGACCTGCCATAACGGTATGAACCCCGGCATCGATCATTCCACTGTATACTTTTCCAAAGGTTGCATCCCATTCTTCCGTGGAATAAGTGTTGACCGAATTGCTTAAGTGCTGATCCCTTTCGTCGATTCCATCGCCCGGAAAATGTTTCATGGCACAGACCATGTTACTTTCCATAAAACCTTTCATATAGGCTTTGGACATTTCTAACACCATATCCGGGTCGGAACCAAAACTTCTCGAGGAAATGATCGGATTTCTCCAATTGCGGTTGATATCGGTGATCGGTGCAAAAGACCAGTTGCATCCAAGTGCCGCCGCTTCGATCCCGGACACTCTTCCCATCTCATAGGCATATTTCGGGTCCTTGGTGGCTCCGATCTTAACCTCTACGCCAATCTCTGTTCCATCGGTGCAGGCTCCGTTTCCACCCGCTTCGGTGTTGGCTGCGATCAAAAGCGGGATCTTGGCATTTTCCTGCAAAATACGGTTCTGCTCATGCACTTCTTTAGATGTTCCCGGATTGTAACGCACCGCACCGATGTGATATTTTTCTAAAACATCTTTCAGGTACCCCTCGCTTCGCTCGGAACCCATATTTACAAAAAGCTGTCCGATCTTTTCTTCCGTTGTCATTTCTGCAATGGTATCTTCTACCCACTGTATATCTTCTTTTTCTAAAAAATAAGGTTTTTTTGTTAAATCTACTTTTACCATATACCCTCCATTTATACTCCTGAATATGCCTGAAATCCTCCGTCTACCGGGATCACGACACCGGTAATAAAGCCGGAGGCTTCGTTATTCAGTAAAAACAGCAGTGTTCCGATCAATTCTTCGGATTCTCCAAAACGTCCTAACGGTGTCGCTGCTAAGATTTTTCCTGTTCGTGGTGTCGGTGTGCCATCTTTTTCAAATAAAAGCTCTCGATTCTGTTTTGTTGCAAAAAATCCCGGTGCTATTCCATTGACACGGATGCGGCTTTTTGAAAAATGCACTGCTAACCACTCCGTAAAATTCGATACAGCCGCTTTTGCCCCACTGTATGCAGGAATCTTTGTTAACGGTGTATAAGCGTTCATGGAAGAAATATTGATGATATTACATCCTTCTTTCTCTAACATATCCTGTGCAAATTCCTGCGTTGGCAGCAGTGTTCCGATAAAGTTCAGGTTGAATACAAATTCCACTCCGCTCTGTTCTAGATCAAAGAATGATTTTTCTCCCTCTTTTAATTCTCCCGGCACATAATATTCCTGATCTGTGGTTGCCTTCGGATTATTTCCACCCGCACCATTGATCAGAATATCGCACAAGCCAAAGTCTTTTTTGATCTGTTCATGCGCTGCTGCAAGGCTTTCTTTTTGCAGTACATTTGCCGCATAGCCTTTTGCTATATAACCCTCTTCGCTGATCTCCTTTGCTGCTTTCTTGGCTGCTTCCTGATTCAGGTCTAAAAGTGCAACCTTTCCGCCAGCCTGTGCTAATGCTTTTGCGAACATGCCACCAAGGACTCCTCCTGCTCCTGTGATGACGACCGTTTTTCCGGTCAGGTCTGTATTAAGTGGTAGTTTCATGTGTGTTCTCCTTCCTTATGATTGCTTATGATGATTGTTTTTTTCATGTTGTTTTGATGTTGTTCTAATTTTTTCTGTTTGCTGTCATACATGGGCATCTGTTGATTCCGCTATCCGGGATAAGAAGTTCCATGCACTCCGGATTCGCTATACCGGAATCGTACGAAAGCGGCACAAATCCGCCATCCATGGCGGTTGTGCCTTTTTCGGACATCCCTGTCCGAAAATTTCTGTTATAATCCGGAGTGGCAGGAACTTCTAAATCCCGGACAGAGTCACAACCGCTACCCCATGCGTGACAGCACAACTAACCAATTCAGCACAACTAAAAAGTGTTTCGTTTCTCCTTCTCAATTGAGAAGGAGAAACGTGTGGTTGGGGTGTTCGTTGAGGGGACGGTTATGTTGCTGTGTTCTACACACCTCCTCTTTGTGACTATGGCTGGATTTTGGATGTTCTTAATAGCCTGTCAATATCAGAAATTTGCGGGCACGGATGCCCGCAAAAGGAGCAACTGAGCCATGGATGGCGAATTTGCTCCGGTTTCGTCCCCATCCGGCAACGTCCCACAGGGTATTTAGAACATCCAAATCCCAGACATGGAACAAAAGGAGGTGTGTAGAACACCCAGCCAACACCCCCTCACCCGCTCCACACTCTCTCCTACTTCACACTCTCTTTCTCAATTGCCTCCCACAACCCATTCAGATATGCTGCCCCCAGCGCCCTGTCATACAGTCCATATCCTGCTCTTCCGGTCTCGCCCCATATCATTCTTCCATGATCAGGGCGGATATAGCCGTCAAAGCCATTGTCATACAATGCTTTTGCGATCGCATACATATCCAGTGTTCCACAGGAGGACGGATGTGCACTTTCTTCAAATCCATTATCCAATATCTTGACATTTCTCATATGCACAAAGTGGATTCTTCCCATTGCCGCATATTTTGCTGCCATCTTTGCTACATCGTTGTGTCCGGAGCATCCAAGAGAACCCGTACAGAGTGTGATCCCATTGTGTCTGTCATCCACTAATTTTAAGAAGCGGTCAAGATTTTTTTCATCGGTAATAATGCGCGGCAGTCCAAAAATACTCCAGCATGGATCATCCTCATGAATTGCCATGTTGACATCATACTCTGCCGCTACCGGAATGATTTTTTTCAGAAAATATTCCAGATTGTTCCACAGATCCTCTTCACTTAATTTCTGATACTCTGCTACAATCCCTTTTAATTCTTCCCTGCTGTATGAAGCATCCCAGCCCGGCAGGGTCAGATCGCTGTCTGTTTTCAGCGGATCTACTTTATCGACCTGTTCCTGATAATAAACTAAGGTAGTGGAGCCATCCGGCAATCTGTGGTCTAACTGGGTTCTCGTCCAGTCAAATACCGGCATAAAGTTATAGCAGATACATTTCACGCCTGCTTTTGCCACCTTCTTGATATTTTCGCAATAATTCTCAATATAGCGGTCTCTGTCCGGTTTTCCGAGCTTGATATCCTCATGCACCGGAATACTCTCGATCACTTCAAATTTCAGTCCGTTTTCTTCCACCTGTTTTTTTAAATCTGCAATTGATTTTTCACTCCATACCTCTCCAACCGGTACATCATAGACTGCTGTTACAATGGCTTCCATTTTCGGTATCTGACGGATATTTTCCAATGTTACTTTGTCATCCGCTCCATACCATCTGAATGATAATTTCATGTTTTAAGTCTCCTCTCTGCGACGTTTCAATTCTTCTGTATTCTGGATTACAATTTTTTTCGATAACGGATATAAGAATATCATAACCAGTCCTACGAGGATATAGACAATTCCTGGAAATAACGTTGCGATCCCGTAGATTCCGCCCTGTACCTCCGCGGTTTGCGCCGCTGCAAGGGAATCATATCCGATAGCGGAAAGTGCAAAACCACTGACTCCTCCTGCCAATGCCTGTCCGACTTTTCTTGCAAAAGAATAGAATCCGTATACGGTTCCATCATCGCGGGAATGTGTCCGCACCTCTTTGTCATCGATCACATCTGTAATCAGTGCCCAGATCAGCATATTGAAATAGTTCATTCCTAACATTGCAAAGAAAGAAAGTGTGATGAACACCGCAAGGCTTTTCGTGTGTAAAAAGTAAATGATCAGATAGATGATCCCTGCCCAGAAGCATCCGATCGCGGCAGACTCTTTTTTTCCGTAGTGCGTGGAAATTTTTCCGGAAACAACTGCCACGATGATCCCAGATGGCAGGTTCAAAAGGCTGAACAGTGCCAGTGCCTTGGTATCTTTAAAATAATCGGCAAACAGATAGGTGTTGATCCCCTGACTCATCAGTGTTGCTAATAAGAGCAGAATGGCTGCTAAAATAACAGATATCAATGCCCTGCTTGTAAAAATCCCTTTCAGTGCTGCACCAAGACCGGTGTTTTCCCCACGTTCTTTCTTCTCTATCTGTACACGCTCTGTCGTCATTGCATAGCAGAGCAGATAACAGATAATGGCTGCTATGGAAAAAACGCCTGCTAAGATCGTAAAGTTCCTTCCACTGACCACCTGATTTCCATTGACATCGGTATAGTAGATGATCAGCGGTGTTACGACACTGATAAAGGTTGCTGCAAAAATAGCTCCTAATGAACGATAGACAGAAAGTGCCGCACGATCTTTTGGCTCCTCGGAAATCGCCGATGCCATAGAACCGTAGGGAATATTAATTGACGTATAAAATATTGAACCCCATAAAATATAGGTTACAAACATATAGATCAGTTTGACGGTCATAGTTGCCCCTGCTAACCCTGACTGATACATCAGAAAACTTGTCAATGCCACCGGACCGCACATCCGGCGCAGCCAGCAGCGGAACCGCCCGTCTTTTGCCGTTTCTATGGAATCCACGATCCTTCCCATTCCAATGTCAGTAAACGCATCCACACAGCGGGATACTAAAAAGAGAATTCCAACGGTCTTTGCAGAAATCCCCCAAACCTTTGTATAGAAAACCATCAGATAAGAGCTTGCAAAGATAAAGGTAAAATCATTTCCAAAATCTCCAAACAAATACCCCCATTTATCCCTCGCACCAAAGGGGCGTGCCTCATTTTTCTCACTCATATATGATTCCTCCAATTCCTTTTGTATATTTTTTGCTTATGAAAGAAATACTTTTATCAGCATGACCAATATTTCTGCGCTTTATGCAAGGAGGAAAAAATGAAATCATTTATGAACGAAAACTTTTTACTTTCAAATCAGACGGCAGAGCTGCTCTATCATAATTATGCAAAAAACATGCCGATCATAGACTATCACTGCCATCTGAATCCGCGTGAAATCGCAAAGAACCGACGGTTTGAAAACATTACCAGAGTCTGGTTAGAAGGCGACCACTATAAATGGAGACTGATGCGGGCAAATGGGATTGATGAAGAATACATTACCGGCGATGCGGAAGACCGCGAGAAATTCTTTATGTGGGCTAAGACCTTAGAAAAATGTATCGGAAATCCACTCTACCATTGGAGTCATTTAGAACTGCAACGCTATTTTGGATATAATGGGATCTTAAGTGAAAAGACTGCACCGGAGGTCTGGGAATTATGTAACGAACGCTTAGACAATCCTGATATGTGTGCCAGAGAATTGATCAAAAAATCTAATGTACATTTAATATGTACCACAGATGACCCGATTGACAGTCTGAAATGGCATGAGGAAATCTCACAGGATAACAGCTTTGATGTTATGGTACTCCCAACCTGGAGGCCTGACCGTGCTTTTGCCATTGACAGTCCTGCCTTTTGTGACTATCTTCTTTCCTTAGGAGAAGTGACTCATTTAAAGATTTCTTCATTCCAGACACTCTGTTTGGCACTGAAACGCCGTATGGGCTTCTTTCAGGAGCATGGCTGCTGCATTTCTGACCACAGTTTTTCCCATATTCCGTGGAAACCCTGCTCCGAAGAAGATGCAGAGGCTATTTTTTCTAAGGTTCTCGATGAACGTCCGGTTTCTTTCGAAGAACGTATGCAGTTTGAAACTGCCCTGCTTACTTTTTTAGGAAAACAGTACCACAAATTAGGCTGGGCAATGCAGCTTCACTATGGTGTCAAACGCAATAATAACCAAAGGCAGTTCAAACGTTTAGGTCCTGACACCGGTTTTGACAGTATCGGCTATTCGGCTCCTTTAAATGAACTGGCTGATTTTTTAAATGAACTCTCACTGACAAATGAGCTTCCAAAGACGATTCTCTATTCCCTGAATCCCAATGACAATTCCATTCTCGATACGATCATTGGCTGTTTTCAGGATGATTCTGCGATTGGAAAGATCCAGCACGGAAGTGCCTGGTGGTTCAATGACCACTACGACGGTATGCGGGATCATCTGAGCTCTTTAGCAGCTAACGGAGTATTGTCGAACTTTATCGGGATGTTGACGGATTCGAGAAGTTTTCTGTCTTATACCAGACACGAATATTTCCGCAGGATCCTCTGTGAACTGATCGGGGAATGGGTCGAGGAAGGCAAATATCCAAATGACCGGGAAATGCTTTCTAAAATAGTGACTGACATCTGCTATAACAATGCCGTGAAATATTTTCGGTTTTCTGTATAGTAAAAAAAGTGGAACGCTCACTCTTCTTAAAAAGGTGAACGTTCCGCTTTTTTAATAAATCATTATTCTGCTTCGGTTTCTTCCTGCTCGCTTACTTCAATTCCAAGCTCCTCTAACTGCTTTTCATCTACCGGGCTTGGTGCATGTGACATCAGGCAGGATGCATCCTTTACTTTCGGGAATGCGATGACATCACGGATAGAATCACACTGCATCATCAGCATAACCATACGGTCTAAACCATAGGCAAGTCCTGCGTGTGGCGGTACTCCATACTTGAATGCATCTAATAAGAATCCAAACTGCTCATGAGCCTGCTCTTTGGTAAATCCGAGTACCTCTAACATTTTTTCCTGGATATCGTCCTGATGGATACGGACAGAACCTCCTCCAAGCTCTGTACCATTTAAGACAATATCGTATGCTTTCGCACGGACTGCTCCCGGATCGGAATCGATCTTATCCCAGTCCTCTTCCATTGGCATGGTAAACGGATGGTGCATTGCCATAAAACGGTTCTCTTCGTCAGACCACTCTAACAATGGGAATTCTGTTACCCATAAGAAGTTGTACCGGTTCTTATCTAACAATTCTAACTGGCGTGCAAGCTCTAAACGAAGTGCTCCTAACACATCCCATACCACTTTATTTTTATCGGCTGCAAAGAGAAGTAAATCTCCCGGCTCTCCGCCCATCTTTTCTACTAATGCCGCTAATTCTTCTTCGGTCATAAATTTTGCAAAAGAGGATTTGTAGGTGCCGTCCTCATTTACTGCTAAATAAGCAAGTCCTTTTGCGCCGTAATCCTTTGCAAAACTTACTAATTTATCGATCTTCTTTCTTGGCATTGCACCCTGACCTTTGGCATTGATACCACGGACAGAGCCGCCATTTTCCAATGCTCCCGTAAATACGCCAAAACCACATCCGGCTACGGTCTCTGATACATCTACTAACTCCATGCCAAAACGGGTATCCGGCTTATCTGAACCGAAACGGTCCATTGCTTCCTGCCAGGTCATTCTCGGAATCGGAAGTGGTACGTCTACTCCGATCGCCTCTTTAAATACATAAGCTAAAAGTCTTTCATTTACATCGATGACATCATCTACATCAACAAAGGACAGCTCCATATCTGCCTGTGTAAACTCCGGCTGTCTGTCTGCTCTTAAGTCCTCGTCACGGAAACATCTTGCGATCTGGAAATAACGGTCATATCCGGAACACATCAAAAGCTGTTTATAAAGCTGCGGTGACTGCGGTAATGCATAAAAAGAACCCGGATGCACACGGCTTGGCACTAAATAATCTCTTGCACCTTCCGGTGTGGATTTCATTAAGATCGGTGTCTCAATCTCTAAAAATCCTTCTTTTTCCATAAAGTTACGAAGCAGCATGGACACCTTGCTCTTCATCATGATATTTCTCTGTAAATCCGGTCTTCTTAAGTCCAGATAACGATATTTCAAACGCAGTTCTTCCTTCGTCTGGCAATTCTCCTCAATTGGGAATGGTGGTGTCTCTGCCTCGGAAAGAATACGGATATCATTTGCAATGACCTCAATATCTCCGGTTTTTAAACTCTCATTGACTGCTGCGGAACGTTTCTGTACCACACCGGTTACGGCTACGACAAACTCGCTTCTTAAATTTCCTGCTTTTTCAAAACCTTCACTTCCTACCTGTGGTTCATCAAAAACCACCTGTAAGAGTCCGCTACGGTCTCTTAAGTCAATAAAGATCAGACTTCCTAAATTTCTTCTTTTCTGTACCCAGCCCATCACAGTGACAGTTTCGCCGATGTTCTGATTAGAAACCTCGGTACATCTGTGTGTCCTGTGCAGACCTTTCATTGATTCTGCCATTTTCTATCTTCCTCCATTTTTTATCTGTTAAAAAATTCCACAATTTCTTCATAGCCTTCTTTTGCAAGCTGCTCTTTCTGGAACTTCTTATTTTTATTCATACGGCTGACTAATACCTGCTGTCCGGCTTTTCGCTCTTCCTGTGCCTGCTTCATGACTTCACAGAGTTTTTCAGCAGTGTAGCCTTTTTCGATTAAGTATGCTTTTTTCTTTGGCTGTGTCGGAATCTCAAAGCCGTTCTCTAACAGTAACAGTACGATTCTTTCAAATCCAATGGAAAATCCACATGCCGGAACATCTTTTCCGGTAAATCTTCCAACCATCTTGTCATAACGTCCGCCGCCACCGCAGCTTCCGCCGAATTCCGGGATGGCTATTTCAAAAATGGTACCTGTATAGTAGGACATTCCGCGTACCAGCGTCGGGTCGAATACCATTTCAAAATCTGCTTCTTTGGTAGCTTCTACACTGGTGATGATCTCATTCAGGCTCTTAGAAACTTCCTCGTCTAAGACCTCTTTTAAGGTATCTGCTAAATAGGCAATTCCGTTTTCGGCACTTTCAATGCCTTTGAACAAGTCTAAGTATTTTTCAATAGAATCTTTGGCATAGCCTTCTTTTTCTAATTCCTCTGCTACACCGTCTAAGCCAATCTTGTCCATCTTATCTAATATGATAAATACCGTATCATAATCTTCTTCGGCAAATCCGCTGTATGCTGCCATTGCCTTTAAGATTCTTCTCTCATTGATACGGATCTGGAAATTCTTAAATCCTAATTTTCCAAGTGTTGTCGTCGTTGCTAAGATCAATTCAATCTCCGCTAAGTTGCTCGGTTCTCCTAAGATATCTATATCACACTGCATAAACTGGCGATAGCGTCCACGCTGTGGACGGTCTGCTCTCCATACATTTCCCATCTGCAATGCTTTAAATGGAGCCGGAAGATCGTTGGCATTGTTCGAATAATAACGTACCAGCGGAACCGTCAGATCGTAGCGCAGTCCCATGTCTACCACATCCATATCGGTTTTTGCCGTCTCTAAATTCAGCTTTTCTCCACGTTTTAATACCTTAAAGATGAGCTTTTCATTCTCACCGCCCTGCTTGCTGCTCAGATTTCCAATATCTTCTAAACAAGGAGTCTCTATCGAAGTAAAACCAAATCTTCCATAAGTCTCTTTGATCACACTGATGACATAATCCCGAATCTGCATCTCCTGTGGCAATATATCTTTCATTCCTGTAACCGGTTTCTTCTTTAATGCCATGATCTTTCATTCCTCCATCTTCTTTTTCCGGACGTTCATTTGCCCATAGGCATTTTTTACATCTACGCCTTATTATACTTTTCGCGGTACGATGCGTCAAGATACAACAAAAACGTCCGGGAAGATTCTCGAAATCTCCATCACTGCAACTTTTAAGAACACCCCCCTGACATGACATAGAACCAGATCTCACGCATATGCTGTGATCTTGCGATCGGTGTTGCTATGGCTGCAAGAATGATAATGGCTGCTGCAAAGCAGCATACGACCAGTCCATACACCAGTACAAACAGGCTTCTGCGTCCCCAACTGTCAATAATCGTCCGGTTCCATATGGAGTATCCGATAAATCCTATTAATGCCACGATCATTATGGTCGTTACGGTAACTGTTGTATTGCCAAAATAAAGTTTCAATTTAATTTTCTCCTTCTTACCGCTCGTTATGGTACCATTCGATGATTGCTTTTAAATTTTCTAAACAAACCCGTCCTTTACCGTTTGTCATCATTTCTAACAGATCATCTTCTTCCGGTGTGCGATCCGTTTTCTCTGCTAAGGATTTTCCGGCTGTTTTTACCATCATGTTCATCGTCATCTTGTATACACCATGCAATTTTTCCAGATCAAAGTTTCCCTGTAATGTAAACAATGGGATGTTCTTTGGTATGGAATTCTTTGTACGGACTTCTTCTGTCTGTGTCCCTGTCCGGCTCATACCGACTGCACAGACTGCACGGACATTATATTTTTTTACCATATCTTTATAGCCTTTGATCCCGCCTGCCATGATCCAGCCAAGATAAATGATCTCTGAATGAGCAGGTACTTTTTTCTTTGCTTCTTTTGCACTATATACCGGGAGATGGAGTTCGTTTGCCAATAATTGTGCATATTGTGCCGTGCTTCCTGCATTTGATGTATAAATAATTGCTTTCATTTTTATTTTCTCCTCTGTTTATCAATCTTTTTTACTGCTTTCTTCTGTATCCTCTAATCTTTTAGAAAACCGCTCTACATGCTGCTCTACCATTTTTGTTACATCCTGTTTTTCGTCCGTTCCATCATAAAGACTGTAGAGCAGGAATATCGGTCCATAGAATTCTAATGCTAACTGTCTTGCATCTTTATCATTTTTGGTAAGTCCCGCAAATATTTTTTCGATGTAAGCCACCGGACCTTTTGCAAGATAGTTCTGGTAAAGTTCTGCCATGTCCGGATCGCGGTACTGCTCTAAGGTCAGCATTTTCCGGAAACGACATGGAAATTCTTCCTCTGTCCAATGTAAAAGCTGTACTTTTGTATACTGCTTGATCTTATCCAGTGCAGTGTCCTTATATCCTGCTATCACTTCTGCCATATTTCCTTCCGGCATCTCATATTTTTTTGCTCTTTCTGCATCCATCTGATTCATTCGTTCTACAATACTTTCTAATATCTCCTGCTTGCTTTTGTAATGCTTATACAACGCGGCTTTTGTAACGCCTAATTCGGCTGCGATATCGTTCATGGAAGTTCCCATATAGCCGCTTTGCGAGAAAAGTTTTAATGCTTCTTCTAAAATTCTTTCTTTGGTGTTTTTTTCTCTTGTTTCCATTTGCATTCTCCTTGAAATAAATAGTAACCGATTGGTTACTATTATTATAGTTACCATTCGGTCACTCGTCAAGAGGGATTTTTCATAGATAGGAAAAACGTCACCAGCGGGGGTGACGTTTTTGGGGTTATAATTATTCTATTGTTATTGAATGAGCCAATTGTAATCCTGTCTGCAATCTACCACACAGTCGGCATAAACGATGTCATCTACTATCTGGAAAATTATCATATAACGTTTTTCGAACAATATAAAACGGTAAGCCTTTCTGGGAATATATTCCCCTGTAAGCCACGGACATTTCTGGGGCATCACTTCTAACGAATGAGCTGTCTTTTCAAATTCTACCGTCAGACGTTCGGCTGCTTCCGGGCTGGTCTGTGCTAAAAATGCAACATGTGAAACGAGCATCTGCGTTGCCCGTTCGGATACGATCACACGATACTTACTCTGCTGTTCCATGTCCTTCTGCCTCCCTGATCGCATTTCGCATCATTGCAGTAACTTCTTCAACCGAGTATCCCTTACTTCCACGCATTCTATCTTCCTCAACGGCAAGCAGTTCCTCACGAAGTTTTAGCATTTTTTCTCTACGATTATATGTTCCAATATCCATAACAACCAAATCTCCCTCACCATTTTTAGTAAGGAACACTGGCTCTCCGGTCTTTCTGCACATATCAGCAATTTCATTATAATTCTGACGAATTGCTGCGGATGGACGAATATTCATAGCTATACCTCCCTGCTTTTATAGTGATAGTAATATTCTAATCATATTATACCCATCCCATACAACAGAGTCAATGACATCGGCAAATAACCTCCCCAATATCCCCATTCACACAAATAGCCCTCTCCCTGATTTCTTCCGGTGCATAGGCTTCCCCGGCATTGATACTCACATAATCAGCATTTGGGTTCTGAGCCGCCATCTGCCAAAACGGATATTTGATGATACCGGGTGTGTTCATTCCAACGCCAAGCTCTAATAACAACATTTTTATCTCTTTATGCCTGCGAAGAAAATCAGCATATCTTTCGGCTGCACGATACCAGCCATCATCCTGAACAAACGTATCATCCGCCCTTAAATTCATGGTCATTGGCTTTCCACAGACAGGGCAGTGAGGTATTAACCCGGTTGGTATCTTCATATCTTTCTGCCGTTTGACCATCTCACGCACGACCTCTTCATTATCATAAGTGGCACGGTGACAAGGTTTGCTGCACTGAAACAGTCCGTAATCTCCCTGTGTATAAAATAGTCTTTGTTTGTCAAACCCGGCCTTCTGGAACTGGTGATCCACATTTGTCGTCAGCACAAAATAATCTTTATCTTTTATAAGTTCAAACAGTTTTTGATAGGTTCCATTGTCACAGTCCATATAGCGGTTGATTAAAATATATCTCGACCAGTAAGCCCAGTGTTCTTCAAGACTCTCAAAGGGATAAAATCCACCGGAATACATATCTTCAAAACCATACTTTTCTATAAAATCAGAAAAATATTTCTGACTATGTAACAAAAAAAGAACACACAACTGTGAAAGGACGCAACTCCCCCTCACTCCATCACCGGCAGGACAAATCTTGAGTAATACCGCCGGCTTTCGATTTCACGACCTGTATATGGAGCAACGATACCAAGGACACGCGGATTACCTGCAAGTGTCAGGCCGCGCGCCTTCACCTCCCGCCCCAGTGTCAGCCACGCCTCATCCACACCGGAATAATCACCGCAGTACAGCACCGATAACACACGACATTCCGGTAATACCAGCGCATCCGCAGGTGCTTTTTCCGGTTGCACGGGAACACAGACAGTATAAGGATATGGCTCACTGCTGATATAACCCTCTAAATAGTCCTGTCGATCCGAAATCGTAAACAATGGCTCTTCGGAGAGAACACAGCCCTGTCGGACACATTCGCTGTAAAAATCGTACATATCCGCGTACTTATCTGCAACCGTACGCCCCATACACTCCCGCATCCGGCAAGTCACAGCAGGCTGCCGCATGATCTGCACGGAGATACCCGGCGCCTCCATCGTCCGCAGTCGCAACTCTTCTACGCTGCGTTGGATCTCCTGCAGACGGCTCTCTAACGTCGCTAGCAGCGTCGATATTTCACCACCCTGAGCAAAGTAGTCTGCGATCTGCTCTGTAGTCAGCCCCATACTCTTGAATTTTTCAATCTGCAAAATGCGTGCCACATCATGGTTGTCGTAGTACCTTCGCCCACTCTCCGCTGCAATATAGGCAGGCGTAAGCAACCCTTTTTTCTCCATGCGCATCAATGTACTACGGGAAAGACCGCAGGCATGGGCTGCTTCCGTGATCTGAAATAACTTTTTTGTATCCTTTTCCATATTTTTCGTTCCAACCCCTTGCTTCGTTCATAGATGAACAATGTATAATACCATTATTAAGAAAGTCTGCCTTGATGTCAAGTCCATAGGTGAACAAAGAATATTGAGGAACATATGAAAAGGAGGGAATGAACCATGAAAGTTCGGAAAGGAGTATTCGGAGCAGTACTGCTCCTATGTGCCACGCTGTGCATGACAAATGTAACTGCATTGGCAGATGACGGCACACATACACACCCGATCTGTGGTACAACGCACACAGACATCGGTGACCATACGGGAGAATGTGCAGATGTCGTATGGACGGCGTGGGACGGAACATCGGATATTGACTATGGTGACGACAACACCGCCTACGTCTATCTGAGCGGCAATGCGGAACGAAGCGAACAATTCGCTGTCAAAGATGGAAAAACGCTCTATCTCTGTCTGAACGGATACAGCATCACGAGAACCACTGATTCGACAGATGCTTTTGATGCGGTCATCCGCGTTTATGGTAACGCACAACTCGTATTGTGTGACTGTAAAGGCAGCGGCACAATCACTCACTCGGCCGACGTGTACGGAAGGGGTGTGAGACTCGGGGACAGCAGTTCAACGGGCGATTTTATTATGTACGGCGGTGAGATTAGCGGGAACCGTATAGACATTTCTGCTCATAGTGCTGCCGCCGGCGACGGTGCCGGCGTGGAAGCGCAACAAAGCGACTTCACGATGTACGGCGGTAAGATCACCAATAACCACGTCATTAAAGGGTCAAACAATGAGGGCGGCGGTGTAAATATGCATACCGGCGGCACTTTCACGATGTACGGCGGTGAGATCAGTGGCAATGCATGTTCCGACACCGGTGGCGGCGTGATATCGGCGGGCACTTATCTAAAGCTATACGGCGGCACGATCAGCAACAACACAGCAGATAAGCGTGGCGGTGGTGTATTCACGAATATGACCCTTACCATATCCGACGGTATTACCATTACAGGCAATAAATCTGAGCAAGGTGGCGGTATTTACACATACGACGAAGATATCACTATCAACGGCGGCAATATCACAGGCAACACCGCAACCTACGGTGGCGGTGTATATCACATAGGCGATTATCGGACCTGTGATACTTTAACAATCTCCGGCTCAGCAACCATTACCGGGAACACTGCAACAGATGGTGGCGGCGTTTATGTGGAAAGCGGCAAAAACACCTCAAATTGGAACAAAGGCCAAGGTGCACTCCAAATCAATGGCGGCAGCATCACAAACAATACCGCAACCGGCAATGGCGGTGGTGTTTACATCAATAAACGCGGACTACTCACCATTACGGGCGGCAACGTCACAGACAACACCGCGACAGTTAACGGCGGCGGTTTATATTTTAACGGTGAAAGCAAAAAATTCAATATTTCCGGTAATATCAACGTCACCGGGAACAAAAAGAGTGGCAAAGCAAACAATATCTATTTGCCTAACGGACAGATCATTAAAATTATGGGTGAACTGACAAACACTGCCCCGATCGGTGTCACAACGGAAGTGGAGCCAAATAGTTCTAATTACGTTCAAATTGCTTCCGGTCGTGCGGCATATGCCACCCCGGACAAATTTCAGTATGAAAACAACGACACCTCGATCAGTGCCGTTCTTAGTGGAAGCAACAACCTTCTCGTTGCATGCGAACACAACTGGGGAACAACCTGGCAGACGGACTCTACCAGCCATTGGCATTCATGTTCTATCTGTAATGGAAAGGACAATATAGTCAATCACTCCGGTGGCACTGCCACCTGTACAGAAAAAGCCATATGCGAAGGCTGCAGTCTGCCGTATGGCAATACCCTTGGTCACGATTTTACCGGCGATACATGGCAAACTGATGCTGACCATCATTGGAAAAAATGCTCCCGCTGTGATGTCACCGACACGGAATCCCCTCATGAGTGGAATAGCGGCAAAGTGACTACACAGCCTACCTGCACAACAGCAGGGCAGAAAACCTATACCTGTACCGTATGCTCTGCAACAAAAGTAGAAACATTAGATGCACTTGGTCATAATTTTGCCAAATACGATGCAAAGGCTGCGACCTGCACGGAAATCGGTTGGAACACTTATTTTACTTGCACCAACTGCAATTATACGACCTACAAAGAGATCGCTGCACTCGGTCATGACAAGGTTTCTCATAAAGCCAAGGCTGCGACCTGTACAGAAAAGGGCTGGAATGCTTACGATACCTGTTCTCGTTGCGATTACACCAGCTACAAAGAAATCGCTGCCCTCGGTCATGATTTCACCAGTAACACATGGCAGAGTGATGCCCACAGGCATTGGAAGAAGTGCTCCCGCTGCAAAGCTGCCGGAAAAAAGACTCAACATACCGGTGGCACGGCAACCTGTAAGGACAGAGCCGTTTGTACCACCTGTTCTAAGGCCTATGGTACACTGGATGCCAAACATCATGTAGGCGGAATGGAAATCCGGGACATGGTAGAACCTACCACCAAAAAAGCAGGTCATACCGGCAACAGCTACTGCAAGGGCTGTAATACCAAATTGTCCGATGGCACGGTCATTCCTGTTATTTCTAACCTGTCTACCGGTAAGAAGAGCGATTTGGCAACGGCACTCAAAGCCATGGAAAAGTTTTTAAACTCTCATGGCAGTAATTACACAGCTAATCAGAAAAAACAGCTTATTGCCAACATAAATGCAATAAAATCCGCTCTCAAAAGCATCGAAAACACAGAAAAAGCCGTGAAAAAAGCGGAGGCCATGCCTGCCGCTGACAAGATTCAGCCTGATAACAAGGCTGCCATCGATGCCTACGAATCTGCAAAGAAAGCTTACGATGCTCTGTCTGCTGGCGAAAAGAACATGGCAGGTGAACACACCAAGGCTATCCTGGATACTATGTTGAAGGCCTTAACCGCCTATGATATCACTTCAGGCGACGGCAGCACCTGGAAGGAAAACAACAAGGATAACGGCTTGACCTTCAAGGTCAATGGCTACCATAAGAAATTTGCCGGCATCGTCATCAACGGTACGGTCGTGGATAAAAAATACTACGAAATTGAGGCTGGTAGTACCATCATCACCTTAAAAGCTGAATATTTGCAGACACTGCCTGCAGGAAATTACACACTCCTTGTTCAGTACACGGATGGCAGCACGGATGGAGAGGACACATTCACCATCACGAAAAATGAATCTACTACTCCGTCAGATCCTACAAATCCTACTGACCCATCCTCTCCGAAAACCGGGGACAATAGCCATCCTGTCGTATGGATTGGTATTCTGATCGTCTGTGCAGGCATATGGATGTTACTGTTCTTTAAAAAACAGAAGCAAGAAACAAAATAATAAATATTTAACGTAAAAAGCGGGAGTGCATCGTTCAAATGCACTCCCGCTGAAATTTTATTCTCATATTCTCTTCCGAATCACAATATATTTAATCCTGATTTAATTTCTTTTGTGTTCCTGATCCAGTCGTCTAAAAACTCCATCTGCTCTTCTGTATGAAACCAATGCTCTCCATCTTTCATGACCGTAAGCGATGCACCGATACGCTCTGCAAATTCGGATATTGTTTCTATGGATGTCAGATTATCTTTTTCTCCATATAAAATACAGGTTGGCACATTCCAGACAATCGGATGCTCGCGTACATAACATAGGTATTCCCAGGAAAGTGTTTCTCCAAATTCCGTAGGAATTTCCTTTTTGATGCGCAGTTCTTCTTCTGTTACGTTTGCCCACATCATCATATCCACAATTAATTTTTCCATGTTTACGACCGGGGAAATGAGGATTGCCTGAGCAACCTGTTTTTTAGTGAGAGCACTCATTGAAAAAAATGCTCCTATACTGTTTGCGATCAGAGTAACCGAATCATACACCTGACTATGCACTTCAAAAAAAGAGGAAAATTCCTTTTGTGCCTCCCACGGATTTTGCGCCTGATAGTCAAAACCGATCACATCACTTTCTGCAAAAAAGGGCTTGTAGTGTTCTGCCTCGTTGGCGTTACCGCCTTTTCCATGTACATATATTACTAAATGTTTCACCATTCTGCCCCCTTTACTTTTTACAGACTAATATTCAAATGCAACCATTCTGCATTCGTCACAGCAATTTGCTGCTATATTAGTTCTGTGACTCGCCTTTAAAGGTGTGATCTCTACGAATCCCTCTGATTTTTTCGCGTTTTCAAATACTCCCGGCACTTCATTCGCAAAACTGAATGCTCCGTCTTTGCTTGTAAATAAATAACCTGTTCTCATTTCTTTTCCACATTTTGGACACTTCATACCCTATTCCTCCATTTCTCTTCTGCTAAGTTCTATACTTGTTCTCAACTGCTCTTCAAATTTTTCTGCCTTGATCAATGCAATTCCCTGTTTCTCATCCCCGAGGACTACCAGCCGGTCTCCTTCTTTTAATGCAAACGTATCTCTTGCCTCTTTCGGGATCACGATCTGCCCACGGTTTCCGACCTTGACCGTTCCCCATAGGAATTTTCCTTCCGGCGGCGGTGCAACCTTCGTCTTTCCGACTTTCTCCTCATAATGGAGCAGTGCATCTATCTTAATTCCATAAAAAGCGGCAAGCCTGTCGCATTTTTCAATATCAGGCATTGTCTCTCCCTGTTCCCATTTTGCGTAAGACTGTCTGGAAATCCCTATGACCTCTGCGACCTGTTCCTGTGTCATGCCTTTTACGTTCCGCAGTATAACCAGATTTTCTGCTAACACCATAGACCATCTCTTTTCTGATGAGTCTATTATAGCTCCGTTTTATCTCTTTTTACACCATACAAACTTATCATTTTATTCAGATTCATGTTAACTTTGGTTGCGTTACTTTATATCTTGGTATCCAAAATCTTCTTTACCGTTTAGAATCCATCAGATAAAGATGTATGCCAAGCACCGCATTAAATCCTGTGGCAGCAAAGACACTGAACCGTTCTACGACTCCAAAATATGCTTTTGGAACCATGTTCATCCCCAATGCTCCTACCAACATCATTCCTAATGCAATCCCTGCACAGATACCATAGGATCTGCAGCTCTTATCTTTGATCCCCGCAATGATAATTATGACTAATGACACGATAGACAAAACTACTACCAACACTGTAGAGACGATGTGCATACATCATACAGGCTGCTCAACTGATTCCACAGAGAAAGTGATGGTGCATTTGCCGCACTCAGATTACTGACCGCCTGCGCCATCCAGTCATACCCCGGATATGCCATAGGAGAAAAAACAACTGCTGCCGTATAAGACAAAAATGCCACAATCCCTAACAATCCACAATAATTTAATAAAGTTTTTTTCATGCTTCCTTCCTCCTCTGTTAAACCCGCTGCTTTGTATCTTCACAGTTTCTTTCCACTGCGTTTTCTTCACAAAACCATTTCAGGTACTCGTCCATCAGATCTTTTTTCCGGTCAGCTGCTTCATATTTTCCGGTCTGTTTGTCCAGTCCATAATCCATCAGTCCATGCACCGTCATTGCAAAACTGACTGCACTCATATCCGCATCTTGAAAGTGCAGAATCTTATGGATTTCCATTGCATAAAATAACTGTTTCGTGGCAAGGATCATCCGCTCTGTCTCTTCTGCCATGATCTTTGCTGCCATTGGCTGGATGCAGCGTTCGGAATAGATTACTTTGTAAAACATCAGCATCTGCTCCTGTTGGTTCATTCGGACATAACCTCCGACCATCTGTCGTAAAATCTCCAACGCTGTTTTTCCGGCAAATATTGTGCCGTAATCCATCATCTTGATCTGCGATTTTCCCTTTGCCTGCTCTCTGAGATATTCATACATTGCCTGCACAATCTCTTCTTTGGAAACAAAATGATTATAAAGTGATGGTTTTTTGATCCCGACTTTGTCTGCGATCATATTCATAGAGACACTTCCCAACCCTTTTTCTGCTGCAAGTTCCAGTGTTGCCATAATGATTTCTTCTTTCCGGTTCATGTTTGTTCCATTCCTCCGCACTATTTTTATTGTTCTATAGCATTGATTGATCCATAATACTACCGACAACTCATTCCAATACTACCATTCGTTAGTTTTGTTGTACCACGATATGGGGATTTATGCAAGAGGGATTTTCTAATTTTTTTAGTTTTGAGGATTAAGGTGGCAAACGGCGGTTTCAGGTTTTTTGATTGGCAAATTACACAAAGCTGAGTCTATTTTCTCCCAAAGTCACAAAAGCAATCCCAGTTTTGTGCAATTTGCCAGCCACTAAGTTGTGAGCTGTCTTTTGAACCGTCTTTTGACACTCTAAACTTTTAAGGGAATATTTTAAAAATTCTTTTAGAAGATGTTCTTAGAAAAGATTTTTAGGTAATATTTTAGAAAGTGTTTCCAGAACATATTTTTAGGTAATATTT
>ERZ827423.56-NODE-56-length-142626-cov-11.436007_pt1 | contig 142626 bp, 138 predicted proteins | sample MGYA00519775_ERZ827423 | MGnify/ENA primary metagenome ERZ827423 (study PRJEB31778, sample SAMEA3449296) | human gut metagenome | biome: human gut; feature: human-associated habitat; material: faeces | place: United Kingdom | collected 2010/2012 ... | reverse complement strand
GTCGTGGTGGTTTTGCCTGTGCCGCCTTTCTGGTTGGCCAGCGCGATCACGCGGCTATCCCTGGGGCGGCTTCTTTGTTCCGGCATTTTCATGTCCTCCTTCTTCATAGATTTAGCCGCCCGTTGGCAGGACGGACGGCTATGTACGCGGAAAATCCGAAAGGAAAGATGGGCATGAAAAAAGCCGCTTACTCTTTCTGAAAAGAATAAGCGGCTCATAGGGTGCCGATATGTAATTTTACATCTTCTTCACCGGGGCGCACATCACTTTGAGCAGAAGTTCATCCAGGCAGCCGGTGTCCCTGTTTTCCCGGAGCAGGGCGTTACGCAGCTGGTTGAGGCTTTGGATGACGATACTGTTTTCCGTAGGGGTAAGAAATATCTTTAATTTCCGCTTTCTCATAAGGCGTTCCTCCTTTACGCTTTCAGTATATATGGAAGGAATACTGCACTGCAAATGTGCGATTTACAATCAGATAGAAGTTGACTGACAAAGGTATGTATCCACATTTACCTTTAGCTTTTTCAGTGCGGCAAGGATTTTTTCATACTCTTTACGACGTGGAACGCGGATTTCCCTTTCCCAGCCAGAATAAGACGTTTGGCCTATTCCAATCACCTCAGCCATTTGCATTTGAGTTAGGGAAAGTTCCTGCCGTACCTTTTTCAAAAGAGAGGAATACGGGTAATCTACAAAGGCGGTATATTTGTCCAGAAGCCTGTTGCGGTCAATCCCCAGCACATTTGCAAGCGCCACCGCTGTACTGTACTTGATGGGATGCCGGTTATTCTCATACAGAACCAGTGTCGCGGGCACAATGCCCACCTTTTCCGCCAGTTCTCGTGTGGAAAGGCCCTGGAATGTCCGGTGATACTTCAAATATTGGCCCGGTGTGGTGCATTTTTCATCGGTTTTATAGTCAAAGGTCAAATGAATCATGATTTTGCCTTTGGAATAGAGGTAAATCCCTGTGTGATTGAGATTACTATCGGTAACACAATATGATACTTGTAATCCCATTTCATATGTGCTAAGCTATATGTGTCTATGAAGTTGATGACAGCTTGCTGAAATTTGCTGTCATCATAGCAAAGACAAACAATAAATTGGTGTTTTGCAAGCACAGGAAAAGAAATACATACGAGGTTCCCGGCGGTCACCGAGAAGACGGCGAATCCATTATGGACACCGCCAAGCGAGAGCTCTATGAAGAAACAGGTGCAATTAGGTACACACTGAAGCCGGTTTGTGTGTATTCCGTTACTGCTCCAGATAACTTTAACGGGGAAGAAACCTTTGGGATGCTTTACTACACAGACATCCATTCTTTTGAGCCAGAACTGCATAGCGAGATCGAGCGAATTGTTATTACGGATCAGCTCGTAGATCAGTGGACGTATCCGCTAATCCAACCGAAGTTGATAGACGAAGCGAAACGCAGAGAGTGCTTATAAGCAAAGATATACGAGGAAATGACTATGGTTGAAAAAGTCGAATTTACGAATCTGTGTATGATAAGCGATGGTAATAAGGTCGTGGTTATAGACAGAAAAAAGAAGGATTGGCCTGGAGTCACATTTCCCGGCGGTCATGTCGAGCTGGGAGAATCATTTTCGGACGCAGTAATCCGAGAAGTAAAAGAAGAAACAGGATTGGATATATACTCGCCTCAATTATGCGGAATCAAAGATTGGGTTGAAAATGAATGCAGATATGTAGTGCTGTTCTATAAAACGAACCGATTTGATGGCGTCCTGCAATCTTCAAATGAGGGTGAGGTCTGGTGGGCAGAGATGGATCAGCTCACAAGCCTGAAATTGTCGCTTGATATGCAGGATATGATTCGTGTTTTTGTCGAGGATGGTTTGAGCGAGTTTTTCTACCGGCAAGATGGTGATCAGTGGGTATATGATCTGAAGTGATGCGGGTATGGAGGAAGAATGAATAAGACTGACATCGTTTCACAACACATAAGAAGCATGCTATGCCGAAGTGATATCTCTGTCACAGATATGCTTGGTATTCAAAGTCAGTTCCTTCGCTACTCCAAATGGGTCGCTAAGGTGCGCGGTATAGACATGGATGCCGAGCCAGAAAGATACTTCCGTGCATGGACGTTGCGCGGTACCATGCATATCCATGAGGTTAGCGATTATGACCTCTATATGCATGAGGGCAATCATTCTCCCTACATGAAAGAATATTGGGACGATCATTTCGTTGTCTCCCATGCGGTCAAGTGCCAAGCCGAGGATCAGATGCTGCGCCTGATCGAGGCCGGTGTCGCAAAAAGAAAAGATATCGTTAGATCCTTTCAGGAAAGCGGAGCGTCGAAGGAAACGATGGATTATTTGTTTAATGCATGGGGTGGACTTCCCCGCATCCTCATGGAACGGGGTGAGATCATTCAGACCGTCTCCGACGATCTTTCCTATGCTTTTGCGCCGAAAATGTCAGTCATGACGGCGGAACAGGCAGAGCTCGAACAGATGAAGCGGTATCTTGAAAACTATGCCCCATGCTCTGTCAGTGATGCCGTTTACTTTTTTCGCTATACAAGAGCAAAGGCAAAAAGGCTGATGGAGCAATGTGTCTCGGCTTCATCGGGTATGCTTATCTGGATCGACGGCGTTGTCATTAAGGAAACGGGTACTGTCTATGATTCAAAGGCCACAAATGCGATTTTCGTACTGCCTTGATTCGATCCGCTTCTGGTAGGATACGAGAAAAAAGAGAACGGAATGGTACCAACGGAACATCTTCGTGATGTTTACAACCTCCAGGGGATCATCAAACCGGTCATCCTACATAAGGGACAATGCATTGCCACATGGACTGTACGGAAAGATACGATCTACATCAAACCGTTTCAGGCTGACAACAAAGCCGCCTGTGAACGGGCGGAGAAACAGATTCGGAACCTCACGCAGTGCAGTGAGTGCAGATATGAGTAACATGGTAGATTATGAAAAACACTTTCGCATGTACTGCGAAGGAAACAGTTTAACGATCAACCTTTCCTTCGACATGCCGAAGGGATATGAAACGGCCAACGGTACGTTTGATCCAACTGTCAATACGCTGTTCATCAACAAAGAGATGCTCCAATCTCAACCGGAGTATGAGCAGATGTTCTATCTGTTTCATGAGCTTCGCCATGCCTTGCAGTATTTGCACCCGGAGAGCTTTGACGGACTGATTGCCAGGAGCCGCCTCTATGTCATCCAATATGACGGCACTTGTTATAAACTCGTTGACGGTGAATGGAAAGAATGCAAAAAGAAAAGCGCGTTCCGAAATCGGAACGCGGGGATAAAAATATCCCCGAAAACCGAGGTTTTCGGGGAATTTCTTTTGTTTTTCGACTCAACCGTTGTTTTCGGTCTCGTTCGATGCGGATTCTTTCTTTTCTTCGGTATGTTCTTTATCCTCTTCCCGTGCCCACTTTTCAGCGGCTTCTATGCCCTTTGAAGCGGAGCGGATAAGGGTTTTGCCGAGGTTTTTGAAAGCATGGCCAAGATCTTTGCCTGTTTCTTTCCAATCGTCTTTAAGTGCCATAATTCAAACTCCTTCCGTAATTTCTTACACATACACAAATATATGAAAGTAATTTTCCAGAAAGAATATTTCGGATAAAAACGCCGTAAAACTTATCTCTTGGAGAACTGGGGCGCTTTTCTTGCGGCTTTGAGACCGTACTTCTTTCTTTCCTTCATTCTCGGGTCTCTCGTAAGAAGTCCCGCCTTCTTCAAGGTCGGACGCATATCTGCATCAAGTTTGATAAGCGCTCTGGAAAGACCGTGTCTGATAGCGCCTGCCTGACCGGAAACGCCGCCGCCAACAACTGTGGCAACGATGTCATACTTGCCGAGAGTGTCGGTAAGCATCATCGGCTGACGAACGATGAGTTTGAGAGTTTCAAGACCGAAGTAATCGTCAATATCTCTGCCGTTGATGGTGATCTTGCCGGTTCCCTCGTAAACTCTTACGCGAGCAACGGACTTCTTTCTTCTGCCTGTTCCGTAAAAATAGGGCTTTTTAGATTCGTACATTCTTCCGTTCCTCCTTAGTCAATGTTCCAAACTTCGGGTTGCTGAGCGGCGTGCGGATGAGCCTCGCCCTTGTAGATGCGAAGTCTTCTGAGCGCGTTTCTTCCGAGAACGTTGTTCGGAAGCATGCCCTTAACGGCAAGTTCGTAAGCAAACTCGGGGTTCTTGTTCATAAGAATGGAGTATTTAACCTCTTTGAGGTGACCTACCCAACCGGTGTGATGTCTGTAATATTTCTTTTCGAGTTTGTTACCGGTGAGAATCGCTTTATCGGCGTTGATAACGATAACAAAATCTCCGCAATCGGCGTGCGGGGTGTATGTCGCCTTGTGCTTACCTCTGAGAAGAGTTGCCGCAACGGTTGCGGTTCTGCCCATCGGCTTGTTAGCGGCGTCGATAACATACCATTTGCGCTCGATGTTGGACGCGTTAGCCATAAATGTAGCCATTTGAGTTTCCTCCGTATAAGATAAATTATAAAAAACAACATTTTTTCCGCGGTCTCTCAACCGCGCTCAAATATTCTACCACAAAACCGAGGACTTGTCAATACCCGATCTTGATTTATTTTAATTCTCCGAAACAATGCTTCGATTTTCGCCGTTTTTCTTCGATTTGCTTCGATTTACTCGTTTTCGATTTTATTTTTTTACAATTTGTTTGGATTTCGGAAGTGCAAAAATGCGTTAAAAACAGCATTTGCAAACGGTTTTTCAATGAAGTGTTTTAACTTTACTTCCGTTTTAATCAAAACATAATCCGCTTGTAACGGATTATTCATATTATTTATTATACATAATACTTGAAAAAACAGGAAATCCGTGGTATAATAGGAAAGAACGGAAATATTCAACCACGTTGACAACGGAGGAATGTAAATGTCCGAAAAAGACAGGCTTGACAGAAGCAAACCGAAAAGGAAAAGACGTGTAACGTCCAAGGACATCGCACGGATGGAACAAAAATACGGAATGCCGATGTACAAAAAGAACCCGGACAAATATGCGAAGAAGAAACCTCTTCCCGTCCGCATACTTTTGGGCTTTTTGAGCGTTGTTGCCCATGTAGGGCTGATCTGCGCGGTCGTCGGTATCATAATTTTCGGTATTGCGGTCACATTTATATACGCATACACGGAACCCGAACTGCTTGAAAAATTCGAAGACAGGGATATAAACCAGTCTTCCGTCATATATGCGCTTGACGAAAACGGCGAATACGTCGAATATCAAAAACTGTATTCATCCGAGCACAGAACATGGGTCGGTTCGGACGAAATATGCGAAAACATAAAAAATGCGATAGTTGCGATAGAAGACAAGCGTTTTTACGTTCACATGGGCGTTGACCCCATAAGAACGACAAAGGCAGTCATAGGATATTCCGCTGCGAAGTTGACGCACACAAGCACATCGGGGCTTGACGGCGGTTCGACGATAACGCAGCAGTTGATAAAGAACGTTACGGGAGACAACGAAAACTCCCCGACGAGAAAAGTCAAGGAAATGCTCCGAGCGCTTTATCTCGAACGCAATTATTCAAAAGAGCAGATACTTGAATTTTATCTTAACACGGTCTACTTCGGAAATAACCAATACGGCGTTCAGACAGCGTCTCAGTATTATTTCGGCAAAAATGCGTCCGATCTTTCGGTCGTTGAAGCGGCTTCCCTGATAAGCATTACAAATGCGCCGAGTTATTATGACCCGTACACCGAGCCTGAAAACAACCTTGAAAGAAGAAATCTGACGCTTCGCTATATGTACGAACAGGACATGATAACGGAGCGCGAATATAACGAATACAAAACAGCGGAACTTGTTCTTCGCGACAGGTCGATAAAGACCGACGACAAGGACAGAGAAAGTTGGTCTTACGCAACGGACACCATATTTGAAGAAGTCGTTGCGGATCTGATGGAAAAGAACAACTATTCAAGAAGCGAAGCCGTCAGCAAAATGTACACGGGCGGATTGAAGATATATTCGACAATTCAGACCGATGTTCAGGGAATAATGGAAGATTATCTTTCAAATCCCGATAATCTCGGAAACGAGAGATATTACAACAAAGAAAAAGACGAATACGAATATCCCGAAGTCGCCATGGTGGTCATGAATCCGTCGAACGGAGACATAATCGGCATAATCGGCGGCAGAGGAGAAAAAACGGGCAAACTCAGTTACAACAGAGCGACGCAGGCGGTGCGTCAGCCGGGTTCTTCATTGAAACCCCTGACCGTTTACGGCAAAGCGTTTGAAGAAAACCTCGTGACGCTCGGAACTATCATAGAGGACTCCCCCGTCATGAAATACGACGGAAGCGATTGGCCCGCAAACGCGGACGGAAAATACCACGGAGACATGAGCATTTACAAAGCGCTCACAAACTCCTACAACCCGCCCGCAGTAAGAGTGTTAAGACTGCAACAGGACGATGACGGAACGTTTTCGACCGTGTTGAACTTTGCTAGAGACACGCTGAAACTGTCAAGCCTTCAAGACGACGACAAAAACGGACTTGCGCCCCTTTCACTCGGTGCTTTGAGCAAAGGTGTCACAGTTCTTGAAATGACAAGAGCGTTCTCCGTATATGCGAACAAAGGCACATTTACCGATTCACGTTCTTATACAAGAGTTGAATCGTACAGCGGAAAAACCGTCCTGCAAAAAGACGTTTCCAAGCAATCCGTATATTCCGAGCAAACAGCATACCTGATGACATACACCCTTGAAAACGTTGTTGCGGAAACTTATTTCGGAAGAGCCGCAAAAGTTTACGGAGTTGAAACGGCAGGTAAAACGGGAACGACTTCATTCTACAACGACCGTTGGTTCATCGGATACACGCCGTATTACCTTGCAGGTATCTGGTGGGGTTACGACTACAACCATTCGGTATCTTCGAGACGCGCGATGCAGACGGAGATCTGGGGGGCGGTCATGACAAAAATACACCAGGCAAAAGGCATAACTTCAGGCAAGTTCGAACAGCCCGCAGGTCTTGTTTGGGAGTCGTACTGCACGATCACAGGTATGCTTCCCGGCGCACAATGCGCAGGTCACACGGCGTTCACGTTCTACAAAGAGGGAACTCAACCTACAAAGATATGCGACGGTCATGGCGGAAGCGTAGACCCGTCTCCCGATCCGAATCCGGACGCAACGACAACGGAGCCGAGTTCGAACCCGAATCAGTCCGAAACCACGACTGATCCGTCACAGCAACCTAACCCTCCCGAACCCGATCCCGAGGGATAAAAAAGCCGTTTCAAAACGGCGGGAGGCATTTTGATGAAAACAAAAAATACGGGACACGGACTGTTCCTGTCCCTGCTGATAAATCTTGTTCTGAACTTGACATGGCTTTTGCTTGCGGCAATACTGCTTGTTCTCCACTTCTGGATAAAACTGTCGTATTGGTGGGCGGTGGGCGCTGTCGGAATATGGCTGTTCGGAATACTTTTCTGGACGCTTTTCCTATCCTTTTCCGCAAGAGCGGGTTCGGAACGGGACAATCCGAAAGTAAATAAAAATCCGTATTCGGCAAAAGCGATATTCGGCAAAGCGATAGACCCGTTTTATCCGAAAAACGCACAAACTGTGCACGGTCACAACGGAGCAAACAAAACAAGCGATAAATAAAAAAACTTTATTTAATATAAGGAGTGCATTTTCCATGACACTGATGCAAAAAGAGATCTTTGAGCAGCCGCGTGCGCTCAAAGAATGCTACGATTATAATAAGGAGACGCTCGAAAAACTCGTTGCGCAGTTGAAAGCATCGAACGTCAACAATGTTATCATCGCCGCAAGAGGAACTTCCGACCACGCAGGTATCTATTTCAAGTATCTGCTTGAATCCAAAGCGGGCATTCCCGTTGGACTTTCGGCTTGCTCTACCGCTACCCTTTACGGCGGAAAAATCAATTACAAAGGTATGCTCGTTATCGGTATTTCCCAATCCGGTGCGGCGGCTGACGTAAACGAAGTTATCAAACAGGCAAAAGAAAGCGGCGCTGTTACGGTAACCGTAACGAACACGCTCGGTTCTCTGCTTGCGGATGCGGCTGACTATCACCTCTACTGCGATGCGGGCGAAGAGAAGAGCGTTGCCGCAACAAAAACTTTCGGAACACAGCTTTACATACTTGCAAATCTCGCTTGCATGTGGGCGGGCGACGAAGACGGTCTGAAAGCGCTTCAAACCGTTCCCGCATACGTTGAACAGGTTCTTGCAAAGAACGACGAGATAGCGGAACTCACCAAGAGATACAGATTTATGAACGAGTGCTTCATTCTTTCGAGAGGTATCAACTATCCCCTTGCACTTGAAGGCACTTTGAAGATTCAGGAAACGAACTATGTTCGTGCAAAGGGTTATCCCATTTCCGACTTCCACCACGGTCCGTTCGCAATGGTTGACGACGGCATGCCCGTATTTATGTACATGCCCGGAGGTCCCGTTAAAGAAGACGCTAAAAAGATGATTGAAAAACTTCACGGCGCCGGAGCAGACCTGCTTATGGTATCTGACGATGACGAACTTCTCGCAGAGGGAACCGTAAGTTTCAAGATTCCCGATTCAAAGGGCAACGACATGATAGCGGCATTCGGTTTTGCGACCTTTGCACAGCTTTTTGCATCAAATCTGACGAATGTTAAGGGAAGAAACCCTGACGCTCCGAGAGGACTTAAAAAGGTAACCGTTACGAAGTAATTTCAGAAAAGAGAGTATATTTTAATGGTAAAGGCAGTTTTAGACAAGCAATTTCAGCCCATGGCTCTTGTTGTTCGCGATTTTCTTGCGGCGGCGGAAAAAGCGGGCGCACAGGATATTGCGATAAGCATTGAGAGAGACAACGGTCATATTTCGACCTTTAAGACAAAGATTTTCAAAGACGGAACGGGTCACGACGACGAGAACTTCAAGTTCATCGAAAGACTGACCAAATCCCTGCTTTGGGTCAGAGGCGGTTGGAAGATCGTTATCGGCGGCTCGAATACGGTCGGAGAAAAAATAAAAGCGGCATATACAAAAGACGGTCTCCGCGCATTTGACGTGGACTTTATGAGCACTGTTTACGAGTGTCCGTTCTGCGTTGAAGTGGTTGACTTTGACAAAGTTCCCGAAACGCACGAAAATTCCGAGCCCGTTGGAAGACATCTCGACGGCTGCCGTATCGGTTTCGATGCGGGCGGCTCCGACAGAAAAGTCAGCGCGGTAATAGACGGCGAACCCGTTTATTCGGAAGAGGTGGTTTGGTTCCCGAAGACAAATTCCGACCCGAACTATCACTATCAGGGCATTCTTGACGCAATGAAGACCGCAGCATCCCATATGCCGCGAGTTGACGCAATCGGCGTAAGTTCTGCGGGAGTATACGTTGACAACCGCATAATGGTGGCTTCCCTCTTTCTCAAAGTTCCGAAAGAGGACTTTGATAAGAAAGTCAAGAATATGTACATCGACGTTGCAAAAGAAATTGGCGATGTTCCCGTAGTTGTTGCAAACGACGGTGACGTTACCGCTCTTGCGGGTGCGATGAACCTTGACGACAACGGCGTTCTCGGCATAGCGATGGGCACAAGCGAAGCGGGCGGATATGTTGACCTTAACGGCAACATCACAGGCTGGCTCAACGAACTTGCGTTCGTTCCCGCAGACTATTGTGAAGACGCTATGGTTGACGAATGGTCGGGCGATTACGGCTGCGGCGTTAAATACTTCTCTCAGGACGCTGTTATCAAACTCGCTCCCGCGGCAGGTATCGAACTTGACCCGACGCTGTCCCCTGCGGAAAAACTCAAAGTCGTTCAGAAACTCCATGCGGAGGGCGACAAGAGAGCGGCGCAGATTTACGAGACCATCGGCGTATATTTCGGCTATGCGATAGCATACTATTCGTTGTTCTACGATATAAAACACGTTCTTATTCTCGGAAGAGTTACTTCCGGTGAGGGCGGAAACATTATTCTTGACAAGGCGAACGAGGTACTTGACACGGACTTCCCCGAACTTGCGAAAACGTTGAAGCTCCACATTCCCGACGAATCGTCCAGACGTGTAGGACAATCCGTTGCGGCGGCAAGTCTTCCGAAACTTCACTAAACGACAATCACGGACGGCGGCAGCGAAATTCCATTTCGGCGCAGTCTCCCGCGAGAGGAGGAAAACAGAATGATAGACAAGTCTATGCTTATAGGCGAAGTTCTTGACGCTCATCCCGAAACGGCACAGACCTTTATGGCGTTCGGTATGCACTGTCTCGGCTGTCCCTCTGCAAGAGGTGAGAGCATTGAGTGCGCAAGCGAAGTTCACGGCATCGACGCCGACAAACTCGTTGAAGCGCTCAACAAAGTTGTAGGCTAAACAAAAAACGGCGGGCAGAAAGCGTCTGTCCGCCGTTATTTTAATAATCGGTATTTAGGCTGAGCGTTTTCAGCAATGAGAGTTACTTTGTTATGAAATTAAAGCCCATTGCACATATAAAAACGGATTTTCCCGAAAAATTCGGCATTCCCCGGCAAAGCGGAAGAGTGCCCGGATTAAAAGGGCGGATAATCTTCGAAAAAGAGTTCCGAGATCCCGACTTCACACGCGGGATAGAGGAATTTTCTCATCTGTGGCTTATCTGGGAATTTTCCGACAGCGAAAAAGATAAGGTCAGTCCGACCGTCAGACCTCCGAGGCTCGGCGGCAATGTCCGTGTCGGCGTTTTTGCGACGCGTTCACCGTTCAGACCGAATCCTATCGGGCTTTCCTGCGTAAAACTCGAAAAAATCGAAGAAGATGAAAAACTCGGCAGGATTTTGACCGTCGACGGCATTGACATGAAAGACGGAACGCCGATTTACGATATAAAGCCGTACATACCTCATGCTGACACAGTACCCGACGCAAACGGCGGTTTTTCGGACAGGGCGAGAGATTACAGGCTTGACGTGGAAATCTCTGACGAAATAAAAAGGGACATTGACGAAGAAACTCTTTCGGAAATCAAAGGAATTATTGCGGAAGACCCGCGTCCGTCATATCAAAACGACGAAACAAGAATTTACAGGTTTACGTTCGCGGGACATCAGATAAGTTTTCGGGTCAAGGACAGAACCGCGACGGTAACCGAAATTTTGGATTAAAAATACTCTTCATTATCTCCTGATCCGTAGGGAGAAAAGCATTTGCATATATTCAAAAAATAAAAGAAAGAGCCGCCTTTTGCGGCAAAACATTTATGAAACCGATATTGACACCGAGACTGCAATGTATTGCGGATATGATAGAAAACCGTGGAACGGTTGCCGACATAGGCACGGATCACGCATATCTGCCCATATTTCTTATATCGGAAAACAAATGCAAAAAATGTATCGCCGCAGACGTGGCAACGGGACCGTTGAGCCGAGCGGAGAAATACATAGAAAAGCATCTCGGAAAAACGGACAGGATAGAGACTGTTTTGAGCGACGGTCTGAAAAACATAAACGAAAACTGCGACGTAATAACGGTTGCAGGTATGGGCGGCGAAACAATAGCACAGATTTTGGAGGCAAATCTCCTGCCCGTCGGACAAACCGTGATACTGCAACCGATGTCAAAAGCGGAGGAATTGAGAAAGTTCCTTTACAACAACAATTTTTTTATTGAAGACGAAGTTGCGGTAAGCGAAGACAGGCGTATTTACAGCGTAATCAGAGCGGTAAAGTCGGAACAAATACAGCCGACGGAAGCCGTTGAAATATATATTTCCGCTCCCCTGCTTGCAAAAAAGGATTCGGATGCGGTAAAATACAAAGAAAAGGTTCTGCGTGCGGTCAAAAAGAGGTTGAACGGACTTGAAAAAGCAGAGAACAAAGACGAAGAGTCCATAGCGGAACAAAGAAAAATATGCGAGAGGTTGGAAAAAGAGATATGAAAGCAAGAGAAATATACAAGGCGATAGATGAGATCGCGCCGTTTGAAGTTCACGCATCATACGATAACCCCGGATTTCTTGTCGGCGACGAAAATGCCGATATAAACTTTGCTCTTGTCAGCCTTGACATCACGCCCGAAGTCATAAACGAAGCAAAAGCGATAGGCGCGCAGATGATAATTTCCCATCACCCCGTTATTTTCAGACCGCTGAAAAACATTCACCCGGAAAATCCCGTTTACGGACTGATGAAAAACGGGCTTTGTGCGATTTGCGCTCACACAAACCTTGACTGCGCAAACGGCGGTGTAAACGATCTGCTTATACGGCTTGTCGGCGTCGAAGGCGATATTGAAATATTGTATGACGGAGAGGGACTTCCGATAGGCAGAATGGGAACACTTTCCCGTGCAACGGACATACACAATTACGCGATAAAAGTAAAGCACGCGCTGACGGCGAATTGCGTCAGATATGCGGACGCCGAAAAAACGGTCAAAAAAGTGGCGGTCATAGGCGGCGCGGGAGCGGACGACATTGAAAACGCACTCAAAGCGGGCGCGGACACATTCGTGACGGGCGACGTGAAATATCATCAGTTCCTCGATGCGAAAAATATCGGAATAAACCTTATCGATGCAGGACACTTCGCAACGGAAAATCCCGTTGTACAGGCTCTTCGGGACAAACTCTCGGAAAGACTTCCCGAGGTTAGATTTGAAGTTTCATCGGTTCACACGGACAGCATTTTAACGGTGTAATATGGCATTTGACGGAATTATGCTCCGCAGCATTTGTGCGGAATTGAACGAAAAACTCGCGGGCGGCAAGGTTGACAAGATTACCCAACCCGAACGCGACGAAATAAACATAAGATTCAGAGCGTTTGACAAGGCAAACAAATGCAATGTCAACAGAACACTGTTGCTCTCTTCCAACCCATCACAGGCGCGAATACACCTGACGCAGACGAAAAAAGAGAATCCGCCTGTCGCACCGAATTTCTGTATGCTTCTGCGCAAAAGGCTGACAGGTGCAAAATTTATCGGAGCGTCGCAGCCCGGGCTTGAAAGAGTGCTTCATCTTGATTTTGAGTGCAGCACGGAACTTTACGAAACCGTAACCAACCGTCTCACGATAGAAATCATGGGACGTTGCAGCAATATTGTCTTCACGGACGAAAACGGCAAAATCTACGATGCGGTTCATCAGGTGGATTTTTCGTCTTCGGAAAAAAGGCAGATACTTCCGGGATTGACATACACGCTTCCGCCGTCACAGGACAAAGAAGACCTGCTGTCGGCAGATATCAAAAGCACGCTTGAACGGGAACGTGCGGGGCGCATAGACAAGCGTATATGCGAAAAATTTCTCGGTGTCGCTCCCCTGCTCGGACGCGAAGCGGCTTTCAGTTGCAAGGGCGCTACGGATGCGGATATTGCGTCACTTTCGGACGGAGAATTCGAAAAACTCGCAGACTTTTTGCTCGAATTGCGAAGCAATATTGAAAACAAGCGGTTTTCACCCGTTTTTCTTTACTCCGACAAGCCGCTTGAATACTATTGCTTTAACATAGAACAATATGGTTCTGCGGCAAAAAAGATATCCGAAATAAGCGCGTCCGAAGCCGTGGAAAGATACTTTTCCGTAAAAGCGGCGGAGGAACATATCAAGCGTTCGTCCTCGGACATGACAAAACTCATAGCGACGGTCATTTCCCGTTTGAGCCGCAAGGTCGAAGCGCAGAGAGGCGAATTGAAAGAATGCGAAAAAGCAGACATATTCAAGCGTTACGGTGATATTATAACGTCGAATATGTATCTGCTGAAAGGCGGAGAAAAAACGGCTCGCCTTGTGGATTATTATGCGGAAGAGCCGACGGAATGTACCGTGGAACTCGACCCGAGACTTTCGCCCACCGCAAACGCGCAGAAATACTATAAACTTTACAAAAAAGCGCAAACAGCGAAAAAAATGCTGGCGGAGCAGATTCCCGAAGCGCTTTCGGAGATCGAATACCTCGAATCCGTTCGCAGTTCTGTTGAAAATGCGGATTCAGTTGCGGAACTCGGACAAATACGCAGAGAATTGTCCGAACAGGGCTATGTAAAACAGCGCGGAAAACAAAAAACTCAAAGACAGAAAAAGCCCGAGACCTGCAAGCCGTCCGAATACAAGTCCTCCGACGGTTTCACAATTCTTGTAGGCAAAAACAATCTCCAAAACGACGCTTTGACGCTGAAAATTGCAGACAAGCACGATATTTGGTTCCATATCAAAAACTATGCGGGAAGCCATGTAGTTGTGGTGACGGACGGAAAGACGCCGCCCGATTCAACGCTTGAAGAAGCAGCCGTGCTTGCTGCGACATTCAGTTCCGCAGATGCGGGCGCAAAGGTCGAAGTCGATTATACGGAAGTCAAAAACGTTAAAAAGCCGAGCGGCGCGCGCCCCGGAAAAGTTATATACGTCAACTACACAACTGCGGTCGTAACCGCAAAGGAAAAGCCGAGAGAATAAAAATGAAGACAACTGTAAAACATTTCAACGAACTTACCCCCGAAGAACTTTACGGTATACTGCAACTCCGAGAACGTGTTTTCACGTTTGAACAGAGATGTTCCGAACCCGACCTTGACGGATTTGATAAGGTTGCATATCACATTTTTCTGACCGACGAAAACGGCACGGAAGCGTGTCTGCGAATGTTGCCGAAAGGCGTTTTGCACGATGAAGTTTCTTTCGGACGCATAGTTGCGGCAAAACGCAGACAAGGACTCGGGGCGGCGGTGGTAAAAGCCGCGCTGCAAGCCGCAAAAGACGTCTTTGACGCCGACACGGTGGAAATAAGCGCGCAGGCGCACGCCCGTAAATTTTATGAAATCATGGGATTTGTCACAGAAGGCAATGTCTACGAAGAAGCGGGAATTGAACATATAAAAATGTTCAGGACACTGAAAAATGATTGAATTAAAAAAAATCACACAAGATTTGATAAGAGAGTATTTCAAAGACTTTGAGAGCGATTCCGATATTTATATGGATATGTCAAAGTTTTCCGAATACCGTTATGATGAAGAAAAAGTGAATGCATACTTTGAAAGGATATCTGCGGATACCACACGCAAAGCATTCATCATCACAGAAGCAGGACGCCCTATCGGAGAAATATGCATTAAGCATATAAATACAGCAGAAAAGCGCGGAGAATTGTCTGTTCACCTGCAAAACGACCGCTGTAAAAACAAAGGTTACGGAACTCTTGCGGAAAGACTTATGTTACAATATGCGTTCGGAGACCTCGGACTTGAAACAGTCTTCGCAGATGCTGTTTTGAAAAACAAACGAAGCCAACACGTTCTTGAAAAAGTCGGATTTGAATTCATAAAAGAAGAGGGCATTTTCCGATATTACAAAATATCAAAAGAAAGATTTGAGATGCTCGAAAGTCTTCGCAACATTGATATTCGGGTAAAAACGAATCGCCTTACGATAAGAAAAACCGCCGCAGACGATTGGCGCGACATTCGCGAAATATGGATTGACTTTTCAAAATCTCCGTACGCGCAATACGATGTACCGCACTCAACGAACGAAGAAGATGTCAAACAAAGAATAGCGCGGTGGGCGCAGGCAAACAACAACGTCGAACATCAGTTTTTTTCAATACTTCTCGGTGAAAAAGTTATCGGTTATGCGGCGTTCAACGCTCGTGAAAACGGATATGAAATAGGATACGCTTTCAACTCCGCGTATCACGGCAATGGGTACGCAAAAGAAAGCCTTTCTGCCTTAATCAAGCAGTTCAAAGAACACGGTGTACGAACGTTTTTTGCTGGAACGGCAATAAACAACACGCCGTCCGTACACCTGTTGTCCGCGCTCGGCTTCAAAAATGTCGGCACGGAAAAAGTGTCGTTTTATAAGGACGAAAACGGAGAACCGATATTTTTCGACGGCGGAATTTTTGAACTGAAATTCTGAACAGAGATTTTTTACAAATAAGCGCAAAACCCCGCCGCTCGTTTTGAGCGACGGGGGATTTTCTTATATATAAGCTGAAAAATACGCAGCCTACCCTTTTTAATTACTTATTCGGGAAAATTACGACTTTGATACCCTCTGCACGGTCGGCAACTCCGAACGCTTCTTTCCAATCGTCCATATTGAAACGATGGGTTATAAGAGCGTCACAGTTGAGTTTGCCCTGCTGCATAAGTTTGAGCGCGGTATCCCAACTCTGCCATTTATGACCGAATGTGCCGACAAGTTTTATCTGACGTGCCGTAAGAAGAGAGTATTCAATCTCAACATCTTTTGCTGTCAGACCTATCTGAACAAGCGCACCCATTCTCTTCAAAAGCGACATACCGAGGCGGATGCTTGCCTTTGCTCCGGAGCATTCGTAAACGATATCCGCTCCCATACCACCTGTAAGTTTGTCAACAAGCGCAGCAACATCCTCTTTTTGAATATCAACGGCATAGTCGATACCGAGTTTCTTGGCAGTTTCAAGGCGAAGCGCGTCGTTTGTAAGGCCGGTTATGATAACGGTCGCGCCGAAGCCCTTTACAAGCTGAGCAACAAGAAGCCCTATCGCACCGCAGCCCTCTACAACGACAACATCGGTCGGGATAACGGGAACAGCGTCGTAAACGGCGTGAACGGAAACTGCGGCGGGCTCGCAAAGAGAACCTGCATCAAACGGAATGGAATCGGGAAGCTTATGTATAATAGCCTCACGGACAACGCAATACTGCGCCATACCGCCGTCACAGCCGTAGCCTATCGAAAGTCTGTCCTTACACATAAGGAAGTTACCGGTATTGCAATAGTAGCAATGTCCGCAAACAATGTTGCCCGTTTCGGTAACGACTCTGTCGCCGACTTTGACGCTTTTTACATCTTCGCCGACTTCCGCAACAACACCGCTGAGTTCGTGACCGAGCGTTACGGGAGGATTCGACCATGTTGTGCCGTGTTCTATTTTAATGTCGGTTCCGCAGATTCCGACTGCTTCAACCTTTATTTTGACATCGGTTTTTCCGCATTTCGGCTCGGGAATATCGCACATTTCGACAAAGCCCGCGCCCTCTTTAAGTTTTCTTATGGCTTTCATACCGTTCATCTCTTTCTTATATAAATACGTTTACAGAACGGGTCTGTAAATTTCTACCATTTGTTCTTCGCTTGTCGGAACATACGCATTCGCAAGCAGTCTCTGTTGAGTTTTGACGACCTGTGCGGCAAACTCTTTGAGTTTTGCTTCGTCTGCGCCGTAAGCGGACAGCGGCTTTCTTTCTATCAGCGAATTGAAAAGCGTTTCAAATTCATTGAGCGCATCTTTTTCGTCGCAGCCGAGGATTTCGGCAAACAGCGAATAAAGGCTCTTTATATCGCCGTTCGGAAGCGCATTATCGTAATAATGAAGCACGCTCATAAGCATTTTGTGGTTTGCCTCGCCGTGCGCGATATGATACTCTCCGCTGAGCGGATAAGACATTGCATGAACAAGTCCGCACCCCGCGTTTCCGAATGCAACACCCGCATAGGTACTGCCGAGGACAAACGAATCCATGATTTCTTTTCTGTGTTCCGCGCCCTTTTCACGCATTTCAACATAACCGCCGAGAATACGTTTTATCGCCTCTACGGAGAAGAAGCGCGAAATATCGCTTGCTTTCGGAGAAAGATAACTTTCTATCGCATGTATAAGCGCGTCAACGGAACTGAAAATAAATACTTTATACGGAAGCCCTTTCAGGAATTCGGGGCAAAGCACCGCCGTGTCCGCATAAAGTTCGTCTTTTGCAAGTCCGAACTTCGTGTTCAATTCCTCAAAAGCAACTATCGAAATATTCGTCACTTCGCTTCCCGTGCCGCAAGTGGTGGGAATAATAACGAGTTTTCTTTTTCTGACAGCGGGTTTTTCGCCCTTAAAAACGGCAAGCAGGTCGTCAACGCCGTCAAGCGAAAGTATTTTCGAAATATCTATCGCCGTGCCGCCGCCTATCGCGATAACTCGGTCATAATCGAACTTCGAAACCTCTTTCAATATAGCGTTCACTTTTGTTGAAGACGGCTCGCCGCCGCCGAAATCGTCCTGCGCGACAACGTGACAAGGCAGATTTTTCGGGGTCACGAAATTATCGCGAAGAAAACCGTCCGTCAAAATAAGGTCTCTTTCGTTAAGCCCGAAATTCACAATGAACTCGTCGAACGTATCGCACATCTTGATTTCTGGAACTATTCTGAAAGATTTCATACAGATTACCTCTTCGTCGATACAGCGTGTGACTTGGCACACGCTGTATCATTATAAAATGCAGATTTATTTCTTGTTTGCAACCGCTTTTTCCGCAGCCTTGACAATAGCCTCGGCATTTATACCGAACTTTGCGGCAAGGAAGTCACGGCTTCCGACTTCACCGAACTTATCCTGAGAACCGAGTCTGATAAGCGGCGTCGGGCACTCTTCGCAGAGAACTTCCGCAACGGCGGAGCCGAGACCGTTGTTGACATAGTGGTTTTCAACGGTAACGACGGTGCCTGTTTTCTTCGCTGCGTCGATAACAGCCTGTCTGTCAAGAGGTTTCAAAGTGAACATATCTATAACGGTCGCTTTGATACCTTTTTCTTCAAGTTCTTTTGCTGCTATGAGAGCCTGTCCCACACAGTAACCCATTGCGATGATGGCAACATCGTCACCCTCGCGGAGAACGTTTGCTTTGCCTATTTCAAAGGTCGAACCCTCTTCGTATATAGCCTCGCAGGATTTTCTTACAAGACGCAGATAGTCAACGCCGGGTTTGGCTGCTATCTTCGGAAGAAGATCTTTGAGCATGGTTACGTCGGTCGGCTCGATAACGGTTACTTCGGGCATACCTCTCATTATTCCGAGGTCTTCAAACGGCATGTGAGTACCGCCGTTGAGAGCTGCGGTAACGCCGGGGTCGGAGCCGATTATTTTAACGGTACGTCCCGCATAAGCGCAGGATACGAATATCTGGTCGCAGGCTCTTCTTGTTGCGAAGATACCGAACGTGTGAGCGAACGGGATTTTTCCCTCTGCGGAAAGACCTGCCGCAACACCTATCATATTTGCTTCCTGAATACCGCAGTCAACGGTTCTTTCGGGAAGTTCCTTTGCAAAGGGTTTTGTTCCCATTGCACCCATAAGGTCTGCGTCAAGAAGGCAGATCCTATCATCTTTCTTTGCCAGTTCGATAAGGGTCTGGCAGAAAGCGTCTCTCATTGCGGTCTTTTCCGCAACGACTTCATTTCTGACTTTGAATCCCATCTTATTTGCCCTCCTTAATTGCTTCTGCTTCCGCGTCAAGTTCCGCAACGTATTCGGCGCATTGTTCCGCGTTTATGTTTGCGTTATGGCAGCTTGCTTTGCCTTCAAGCGCGGAGATACCCTTGCCCTTTATCGTGTCAAGGATTATCATAGAGGGCTTGTCCTTTACGGTCTTTGCGGCTTCGATAGCGTCGTGAATGGCGGCAACGTCATGACCGTTTACCATTACGCAATCCCAGCCGAAAGCCTTGTATTTCGCAACAATGTCGCCGAGAGAGCAAACATCGTCGGTTGCGCCGTCTATCTGCAATTTGTTGTAGTCGGTAAAGCCGATAAGGTTGCCGAGTTTTCTGTGAGCGGCAAACATAGCCATTTCCCAAACCTGACCTTCCTGGGACTCACCGTCGCCGAGGATAAGATAGGTATAAGTGTCGTCTTTGCCGTCCATTTTATTGCCGAGCGCGATACCCGCGGCTGCGGAAGCGCCCTGACCGAGAGAACCTGTCGTCATATCGATACCGGGAGTTTTTCTCATATCGCAGTGCGACGGAAGATTCGTGTTGGGCTTGTTGAGAGTGTACAGCATTTCTCTGTCAAAGAAACCTTTGATTGCAAGTGTGCTGTAAATTGCGGGACCGGAGTGTCCTTTGGAAACAACGAGCCAGTCTCTGCCGTCCCATTTCGGGTTCTTGGGGTCAACTTTCATCTCGTCAAAGTAAAGAACCGCCATAACGTCGGCAATGGAAAGAGAGCCGCCGATATGTCCTACGCCGATAGAAGCGATCGTTTTCACGGTCTCTTTTCTTATCTCGTTGGCTTTGAGTTTTAACTCAAGGATTTTTTCTGCGCTTAACAAAGCATTTCACCTCAAAATATATTATTTATTTTTATATAACTTAAAATTTTATCTTATTTCAGGCAATTTTTAATAACAATGGATTTTTCCTGCGTTACTTCATAAAGAGTATGGCTTGTACCCTCTCTGCCTATGCCTGTCTGCTTATATCCGCCGAACGGCTGATGAACGGAGCGGTAGTTGCCCGAAGAGTTGATAACGCACGTTCCCGCCTGAACTTTGTTTGCAAACTTCATCGCAAGGTTGATATCCTGCGTGATAACGCCGGAAGAAAGTCCGAACGAAGTCTGATTTGCTATCTCAACAGCTTCGTCAAAAGTATCGAATCCGATTATCGGGAACACGGGTCCGAAGATTTCAAGGTCGTTTGCAACTTCGGAATCTTTCGAAACTTCAATAACGGTCGGGTCGATAAACGCGCCGTTGCGCTTGCCGCCGTAAAGAAGTTTGCCGCCGTCTGCGATAACCTTGTTTATTTCTTCCTCTATACCCTTTGCCGCTTTTTCGGAAACAAGACAGCCCATAGCAGTTGCGGGGTCTGCGGGATCGCCCACTTTGACTTCTTTCAGAGCCGCGATGAGTTTTTCGGTAAATTCGGCTTTGACGGTGTTCTGAATTATAAATCTCTTATTTGCGCAGCAAGTCTGTCCCGCATTGTAAACTCTGCCGCCGACAGCCTCTCTTACCGCGACTTCCATATCCGCGGAATCAAAAACGACGTAGGGGTCGTTGCCGCCGAGTTCGAGGAAGACGTGTTGAAGATTATGCGCGCCGCCTTTCATAAGTTCTCTGCCGACAGGCGTCGAACCTGTGAAACTTACGCCGTCAATGTTGGTCGTCTGCGAAAGCCATGCGCCCACTTCTCTACCGCTGCCCGTAATGAAGTGGCAAACGCCTGCGGGAACGCCCGCTTTGAGAAGAAGTTCGGTAAGCATCATCGCAGCCATCGGAGTATCGGACGCGGGCTTGATTATAACGGCGTTGCCTGTTATGATAACGGGCGCAACCTTATGAGCATAAAGTTCTATGGGGAAATTGAACGGGGTGATCGTGGCAAATACGCCGATGGGCTCTCTGACGGTGAAAATAATGTCGCCCTGAGTTCTCGGCTCTGCGTTAAGGGGTACGGAATTGCCGTAAAGATGACGTGCGGCTTCGAGGAACGACTCAAAAACCATGCAAAGACATTCAAGTTCGCCTCTTGCGTCGGTTATCGTTTTTCCGCCCTCTGCGGTCACAACTTTTGCAATCTTTTCAAGGTCTTCACGGACATAAGCGACAAATCTTTTGATTATCGCCGCTCTTTCGTAAAACGGGGTTGCCGCCCAAGCGGGTTGAGACGCTTTCGCTATCCTTGCGACTTCTTCAAAATCTTCCGCAGTACCGCTCGCGACTTTGCAAACAAGTTCGCCGGTATAGGGGTTGATGTTGTCAAAAGTCTTGCCTGATCTCGAATCTCTGTACTCGCCGTTGATTATCATCTGCATAATCGGACACCTCTCTGTTATTGTATTTAATTTGCGAACAATACCCGAAAACGCACAAGATTCACTGTATTCGGGCACAGCCTTTCGGTCGGCGCAAACGGTCTGCGCACGACATTTTATTCCAATTCACATTATACAATATAATAACCCGTTTGTCAAGAAAAAAAGAGAATATCTCTTGACAAAACATACAATAAATGATAAGATATTAACATCAATAAAACAACGAAAGAGGGCAGTTTTATGCTTAACTTTGAACTTTACAACCCTGTCCGTATCATCTTCGGTCCCGGTGAAGCCGAGAATATCGGAAAATATACCAAAGAGTACGGCACAAAGGCAATGCTCGTCACCTACGACGTACACGACTTTTTCAACGAATTGCTTGCAAAACTCGATAAGAGTTTCAAAGATGCGGGCGTTACCGTCACAGAATTTTTCAAGGTAAAACCGAATCCGCGTCTTTCCGACATCGAAGAAGCGATAGATATATGCAGAAAAGAAGGCATAGAAGTTATCGTTGCGCTCGGCGGCGGCAGCGTTATGGACTCCGCAAAAGCGATAGGTGCGGGCGTTAAATACGACGGCGACCCGTGGAAGATGTTTGTTTCCCGTCACGACAAGGCGGTTGCAGTTCCCCCGACGGACACGCTTCCCACGATTATGATACCGACAAAATCCGCAACTTCTTCCGAAACGAACAATGTAGCGGTTGCAACAAATGACAGAACGCACGAAAAAGCATATATCTGGGCGCCCGTTCTTTATCCGAAGATCTGCGTAATGGACCCCTGCGTAACGGCGACGCTTCCCAAATTCCCGATGGCTGCGGGAGCGGTTGACGCAATGTCCCACGTTCTTGAAGCGTATCTGAACGGCGACCAGAACTCCCCTGTTCAGGACAGATGCCACGAGGGACTTCTCATGGCGGTAATGGATCTTATCAGGAAGATTTTCAAAGACCCCGACGACATTCAGGCAAGAGCGTCGCTTCAATGGGCTTCCACGCTGACTTGGAACGGCTATCTGCAAGCGGGACTTGCAGCACCCACGCCCTGCCATCAGATAGGACACGTTCTCTCTGCGCTTTACGACATTGACCACGGCGTAACGCTTGCGGTTATCATGCCCGCGTTCTTCCGCTACACCGCACACCTGAACGATGAAAGAGCGGCAAGATTTGCTGAACTCGGATACAGAATTTTCAGACTTGACAGAGAAGGAAGAAAAGATATCGACGTTGCTGACGAGTGCATTGACAAATTCGTTGCGTTCGTCAAAGAAGTCGGCGTTCCCGTAAATCTTAAATCCGTCAACGTTCCGAAAGAAGATCTTGACAAGATAGCCGACGAAGTTATCGCACACGGCTGCGACGCGGACGGCAATCTTCCGTCCATTCCGAAGATAGGCAGAGACGGACTGATGACCATACTCAACATGGCATACGATTTTGAATAAAGGACGCTTTGTATGAAGACTGTTAAAGGCGAAAACAGATATTCTTTTTTAGCGACTGACACCGAGACGGAAGAACTTGTCGAAGTGAACGAAAGCGGAGAGGTTATCTGGAAAATCGACACCGCGCTGACCGTGTTTGACCTTTGGCATCTTTCCGATGACAGAATACTTTTCTGTCATTACGGCAAAAACGGAAGCGGTGCAAGAATCATTGACAGAAGCGGAAAAACGCTGTTCCAATATACAACCGAACACGAAGTATTCACCTGTCAGCCGCTTGAAAACGGCGGAGTTCTCGTCGGAGAATTGAGACAAAAACGAATCGTTGAAACAGACGACAAGGGAAACATCGTAAAAACGATACCGTTCGATTATAAAGGCGACGAGCCGCACGAAACAATGCGCATGGCGAGAAAACTCGAAAACGGAACGTATATGATAGTCTCCCCCGGCTCAAAGAAAATAGTTTTTCTTGACGAAACGGGAAAAACGCTCAAAGAGTTTGACACCCGTCCCGACACTTTCGGAGCGGTTATCCGTCCCGACGGCAACGTTGTTTACTCCTGCATGGAGGGGCTTTTCGAACTCGATGAAAAAGGAAACGAAGTTTGGTCTTTGACGAACGAAGACGTTCCCGAAATCAACATCTGTTGGCTGCTCGGCATACAACTCCGCAAAAACGGAAACATCGTTTGCACAAACTGGCTCGGACACGGGCATAACGGAGAGGGCGTTCCCGTCTTTGAAGTCACACCCGACAAAAAAGTCGTTTGGCAATGCGATTGCAGAGACAGTCTGCCGAATTTGGGAAACTTCTGTCTGCTCGGAGAAAACGACGAAGAAGTCGCAAAAATCCCCCTCAGATAAAATCTTGATAAACACAAAAGCAGACCGCGGTTCAAAACTGCGGTCTGCGATTTTTATGCAATTAAATAAAGATATGTCACGCTTAAAATCAAGACAGACAAGCCTAAATCAAGCCTGCAAAGCGGACAACGGCAACGGCAAGACAGAATATTCCCACTCCGATAAACAAACACGGAACAAGCATATTGACAGCCGTTTTTATATATGTCGCACGCAATTTGCGCTGTGCTTCTTCAACGCGCGCAATATCCGCTTCGGTGGCGTTTACGGGATTCATGTCCGTAGTCTCCACGGTCGTTTTGCGTGACGTGAAAATATACAGCGAAAGCCAAAGAACGCCGATAACTATAAGTGCTACGCCGACAATGATATATGGCATCATAACAGTATCGCTTTCAGTTCGGCAACGGTATTTGCAACGGCATCCGCCTTTTCAAATTCGTGCGGATTCTGTCTGTATCCGTAACCGACGCCTATCGCGGAAAGTCCGTTCTCTTTTGCACCGAGGATGTCATATTCACGGTCGCCGACCATAACCGCCTTATCGCGTTCGGTCAAGCCGAACTCTTCAAGAGCGTAGGCTATTACAAGTGACTTATCCGTGCGGCTTCTGTCATGCGTTGCGCCGTAAACGCCGTCAAAATACCCTATCAGACCGAAGTGGTCGAGGATATCCTCCGCCATATCTTCGGGCTTTGATGTTGCAAGCAAAACCTTTTTGCCGTTCTCTTTCAAAGACGTCAAAAGGTCGGGAATATCGTCATAAACGGTGCATTCGAAAATGCCTTTCGGACGGTAATACTTTCTGTAAGAATCAACGAGTTTGTCCGCTTCGTCTTCATCAACCCCGTAATACTTCATAAACGACTCATGAAGCGGAGGACCTATAAACGGGCAGAGTTCGTCAAGATTTTCGGGCGCGGTATAACCGCAATGTTCAAGCGCGTAAGCAACGGCGGACGTGATACCGATTTTGGGGTCGGTCAGAGTTCCGTCGAGATCGAACAGTATAAATTCTTTATCCATTTCCTCTTTAAGAACAGGGCAGACAATCGGTCTGCCCTGCTGTATATAAAAATTTCAAACGCTGAATGTTTCGGACTCGGTCAAAGTCCCGTATTTAGTTGCCCTTTGTTATATCGTTGAGCAATTTAAGAAATTCGTCGTCATCCTCGGTCGAAGCGGAAGCAACAGGTGCCGCAGGCGCTACGGGAGCGGGGTTAACGGGTGCTGCGGGAGCAGCGGGAACTTCGGGAGCAACTCTGGACGGAGCGATATAAGCCGCATTCGTCACAGGCTGTGTTCCGAAAGACTTGTTCTCATCTTCAAAACGGGTAGCGATAACGGTTACCTGAAGTTCGTCTTCAAGAGTATCGTCAAGGTTAACACCCCAGATGATGTTTGCATCGGGAGCGGCGTTTTCTCTGATGATCTGTGCCGCAAGTTCGATGTCTTCCATGGTAACTTCTGTATCGGCGTTGAAGTAAAGGATAACGCCCTTTGCACCCTTGATGGAGGATTCAAGCAGCGGAGATTGGATAACCGCGTTTGCAACGGTCTCTGCCTTGTCCTTGCCCTTTGCGGACTGAACGCACCAGTGAGCCTTGCCCGCATCTTTAAGAATTGCGGTGATATCGTTGAAGTCAAGGTTGATTATGCCCTGGCTCTGAATAAGCGTTGTGATGGACTCAACACCCTCTTTAAGAACGCTGTCCGCTATCTTGAAAGCGTTGAGCATGGTTACTCTGCTTTCGGAAACGAGTTTGAGGTTCTCGTTCGGAATAACAACAAGAGTATCAACCTGTTTAAGAAGGTCTTCGATACCTTTTTCCGCTTTTTCTATCTTGGTCTTGCCCTCGAAATTGAACGGTCTGGTAACGATTGCAACGGTAAGTATGCCGGACTCTTTTGCTATCTGTGCAACAAGAGGAGCAGCACCTGTGCCTGTTCCGCCGCCCATACCTGCGGTAAGGAATATCATGTCCGCGCCTTTGATCGCGGAAGCGATGGCGTCACGGCTTTCTTCTGCGGCTTTTCTGCCGACTTCGGGATCTGCGCCTGCGCCGAAACCGCGGGTGATTTTTTCGCCAATAGGAATCTTCACGGGAGCAAGCGAACGCTTTTCAAGCTGTTGGCAATCGGTGTTGATGGCGATAAACTCAACGTCTCTGACCTCAGACTGAATCATACCGTCAACGGCGTTGTTTCCGCCGCCGCCCACTCCGATGACCTTGATATTGACCAGCGTTTTATCTTCTAAACTTTTGAATGCCATTTGTCTACATCCTTTCATTTGTGTACAATATATATACGAATATAATATAGCATATCTGACCCGAATAGTCAACACTTTTCGTCAAATTTCCGGTATTCGCGTCTTAAAATTAAAAAAAATTTCGTTTTTTGTCACAAGCGCCGATAAGTTTGACTATTTACGGGAAATTGTTTTCTGCGTTTCCTGAAATTACGGTTCTATATCGCTGTCATAAGAAGAACTTGTCCCCTGCTCGGAAGACGAAGACGGTTCCGTTGTGTCAGGGTCGTTCTGCTCGGGAGCGGTCGTAGGCTCCTGCGTTATCGGCTCGGCAGAGAATATATCCGAACCGAGCGAATATTTTCCTCTCGAAAAATCCTTGACGTTTATAGTTGCGACAACAGACATATCGTTTTCGCCGACAATGTATTTCAAAGTGTCGAATTTTCTGTCAATGTCGGAAAAATCGCCGAGAACGACAGTCACTGTATCATTCAGAAGAAATGCTATCCTGTATTTTTTTGAAATATCCACTTTGGTTATATTGCCTACTCCCGTCCGTTCCGCCTGAGCCTGAATATTTGCGATAAAATCACCGTAAATAAACGTCGAAGAGTCTATTTGCTTTCCCTTTTCGTATTCGCCGATATCAGCGCCGATAACCGTAAGAACAGCGTTATCGGGAGTTTTTGAAATCTCCAAAACACGCAGGGACGAATCCGTGAACACATAATATCCGTCGGACATAAAAGCATAAGATTTTTCGGCACAGCGGAAAGTGATGTCAACAGTCGTCGGAAAATGTTTTTTCACTTCGACGCTGCCGACATAAGGATAAACCGTCTTTAATTTCTCGGCAATCTTGTCCGCGCTGAAAGAGAACAGAAAAGTCCCCTTTCCCTCGTCCATTGCCGCCAAAAGTTGTTCGTCGGGATATGGCGTTTCATTTGTCACGTTTATCGTTTTTGCAACAACGCATACGCGAAAGACTATCGCACCGACTATCAAAAGAAGTATTCCGAGAAAAATCAGTCTGTTGCGAAGTATACGCCGTTTTCTTTCCGCTTTGCGGCGCGCTCTTATCTCATCGGAAGACAAAACTTCCTCCTCATTTTCGGGGGGATTTTTTTTTGTGCGCTTTTTCATCGAAACACTCCTTTCTTTTTGATTTTCGTCGTTTCAATATTCAAAAAACTCTATATCCGCGCCGAGATCGCGCAAATCTTTTTCTATATGCTCGTAACCGCGGAGAATATATTCGGCACGGTCTATTTCAGTTGTACCCTCCGCCGCAACGGCAGCCACGCAAAGTGCGGCGCCCCCGCGCAGGTCGTGGGCTTCGACGCTCGTTCCGAACAACTTTTCAACGCCGTCGATAACGGCAACGCGCCCCTCGGTTTTTATATCTGCGCCCATACGGAGCAGTTCGCCGACATATTTGAATCTGTTTTCAAAAACGGTCTCGACAAATACCGTCGAACCCTTTGCAAGTGTCATCAAAGCAACGAACGGAGACCCCGCATCTGTCGGAAAACCGGGATACGGCATGGTTCGAACGGAATCGACACCTCTTATGCATTTAATTTTCTCACAGTCTATCGAAATGCTGTCGTCATATGCGGAAATATCGCAGCCCGCGTCGCGTAAAAGCGAAATAACGGAGGAAAGGTCATTGGGACGGACGTTTTTCAGCAGAGCACAGCCGCGGCTTGCCGCAACGGCGCAAAGATATGTAGCCGCAACTATTCTGTCGGGAATTATCTGATAATTTACGCCGTGAAGGTTTTCGACGCCGCATATCTCTATGCGTGACGTTCCCGCACCGCGGACATCTCCGCCCATGGCGTTTATAAAGTTTTGCAAATCGACTATTTCGGGTTCTCTTGCCGCATTCTCTATCACGGTGTCGCCTTTTGCTTTGCACGCAGCAAGCATAATATTTTCAGTTGCGCCGACGCTCGGAAACGAAAGGTTTATTTCGGCGCCTTTTATTCCGTCGGTCCGACATTCGAGAAACCCGTTTTTGCCGAGGACGGATATGTTCATTTTTTCAAGAGAAGATATGTGCAGGTCTATCGGACGACAGCCGATGTCGCACCCTCCGGGAAAACTGACCCGTGCCCTGCCGCATTTTGAGACTATCGCTCCGAGAAAAACGATGGAAGACCTCATTTTTCTCATCAGTCCGTCGGGGATAACGCATTTGAACGCGTTTGAAGCATCTGTTTCCACCCTGTCCGAATACCGTTCCGCACGCGCCCCGAGTGCTTCGAGAATTTCAACCGCCGTGTCGGCGTCGCTTATATGCGGGCAGTTCGAGATAACGCACGGCTCATCGGCAAGAAGTGAAGCCGCCAAAATGGGAAGAACGCTGTTTTTTGCGCCCTGAATGCGAACAACGCCGCAAAGCGGTCTGCCTCCGTTTATTACAAGTCTTGACATTGTTTTTTCTTTCCTCTCATAGTTTTCGACATTAACATAATATGCGAAAACATAAAGACGGTTCGAAAAAAACAGGTTGTCCGAGACCGTTTATCAAATTAAAGAAATTGCGTTATTTCTTTTTTGCGACGGCGAATATCTCATCGACTATATCCGAAACGGAACGTTCGTTGAAAAGGGACTTTGCGGAATGCTCCATGGCATTCAGTTTATCGGTGTTGAATATAACGTCGTTCACGGCATCATAAAGACTTTCGGGAGACAGGTCTTTTTCTTCAAGCAAGACCGCCGCACCCGCGTCGCTGAATGTTTTTGCGTTGAAATACTGGTGATTTTCGGTCACATTCGGCGACGGAACAAGAATGCTCGCACGTCCGAGTGCCGATATTTCCGTCAGAGATGTAGCACCCGAGCGGGAAACTATAAGGTCTGCCGCCGCCATAAGTTGCGGCATATTGTATATATACTCAAAAACGTGTATTTTATCTTTGTTTTCAACATCCTCCAACTCATCGCAGACTGTCTTATAATCTCTCGATGCGCCGTGATAAAGGCTCATTGTGCCGTCGGCGGCCACCTTTTTTGCAAAACCGACGAATGCCTCGTTCAGTTTTGTTGCGCCGAGGCTGCCTCCGCAGGAAAGCACAACTCTTTCGTTTTCGGGGATACCGAGTTCGGCGCGCGCAGTTTTTCTGTCAAGTTCCAAAAACGCCCTTCTGACGGGATTTCCTACGAGGCGTGTTTTCTTTTCAACCCCCTTTATCGGCTTTGCAAGTTTGAAACTCAGGAGTATTCTGTCAACTTTTCCCGCAAGCATTTTGGTCGTAACTCCCGCAAAAGCGTTCTGCTCGTGTATAACGGTCGGGATATGTCTTTCACAGGCGGCGCGAATAACGGGAGCTGAAACATACCCGCCCGTGCCTATCGCCGCATCAGGGTGAAATTCATTGATTATGTGCTTAACGGCTCTCTTTGAGTCGAGAAATTTTTTTACCATACGGACGTTGTGTCTCACTCCCGCAAAACTTTTGTCGCGGCTGAGGCCTGAGGTTTCTATAAATCGAATCTCATACCCCGCTCTGGGAACAAGTTCGGACTCAAGATTGCGCTTCATTCCGATAAAAATAAATTTTGCGTCGGGGTCGCGGCGACGGAGTTCGTCCGCTATCGCTATTGCGGGATTGATATGTCCGGAAGTACCTCCGCAGGCTATAAGATAATTCATATATTACCTTCCTCCGCTGTCGCCGTCTCATCGGACGTCGGCGCGGTCAAATTTTTCTTATTGTCGTCCTCTGTCGGTTCGCTCCCCTTTTCAACGGTCGCAAACCTTGAAATATACAAAACAAGCCCTATCTCCGCAAGCAGAACCGTAAGCGCCGTACCTCCGAAACTGAAAAACGGAAGCGGAACGCCCGTAACGGGAACGGAGCCCGTAACAACGGCAATGTTGAATATAACCTGAACGGCTGTTTTGCTTATGATTCCGATTACCATCAGAGAGGAAAAAGTATTGGGAGCGTGCATCGCTATATATATGCCGCGCCAAATAAAGAACGCAAACAGCGCGATAACGAACACGGCGCCTATCCAGCCGAGTTCTTCGCAGACGATAGAGAAAATAAAGTCGTTCTGCGGTTCCGACATATAAAGATATTTTTGTCTTGATTTTCCGTAACCGAACCCGAAAAGTCCGCCCGAACCTATCGTGGTCAGCGACTGGTATACCTGCCAGCCGTCTCCGAGCAGATCCGTTTCGGGATTGAGCCATGTGTCTATTCTGGCTTTCATGTAAGGAACGCTGAACGCAAGGATCGTGCCCAAAACGCCCGCACCTGCGGCGGGAACGGCAAGGAACACAAGGCGACAGCCGCCCGCTATCATCATAACTATACCTATCGAAGCAATCAGTATAGCGCCCGAAAGGTGTGTTTCAACGGCAACGAGAAGACACGGAACGCCCCATATAATACAGGGAATGACAATACCTTTTACAAACTGTTTCATATTGTCGCGGTTTCGCGCTATGTAATCAGCAAGCGCCATAACAACGGCAACTTTTGCAAGTTCGGAGGGCTGGAACTGAAAACCGATGTTGAGCCAGCGCTTCTGCTCACCTTTGCCGAAGATGAGAACAGCGATGAGCAACACGACGCAGACACCGTAAAAAAACCATGCAAACCGACGGTAGAACTTATACGATATAAACGACGCTATAAGCATTGCCGTCAGTCCGATAAGCACGGCAAACAACTGACTTTTTATGTAATGGTAACTGTCTCCGTAACGGTTCAGCGCGTCTGCGTAACCCGCGGAAAAAAGCATTGCAAGCCCAGTGAAAAGCAATGCGAAAACTCCGACAAGAAAAGGTATGTCGAACATTGGCAGACCTTTTTTTCGGAATAACGGATTTTTTTTCTGTTGCGCTTTGTCTTTCATCAAAGGCCTCCGGTCAAAATGTATGCGACTGCGGCAAAAACAACGCCTGTCGCAAAATATGAGAATACAACTGCGTTTTCGGAAACGCCGACGCTTCGCAAAAAGGAATCAAGCGGAGCGACAGGCAAAAGACGGTGCTTGCCGCGTGTGAAAAAATATACGGCACGGGAAAGCAAAAAACTCATTCCCTGAACGAGCCAAACAAAGCCGACGATAAATATAACCGACGGACATTTCATCAAAAAGCAGAGCAGAACGGCACACGTTCCGCAAAAAGATGTTCCCGAATGTCCCTCAAAAATACGGGCGGGATTTTTTCCGAAGATAAGAAAACCGAGCACCGCGCCGAGAAGTGAGAACGAAAGAAAAGTTCCGTTCGCATCACCAACACTCTGACGTCCCAACGCAAAAAGCGAAAGATAAGCAAATACGGGAACGCAGGAAGCAGCGTTTAAGCCGTCCGAACCGTTCGTGATTCTCGCCGAAAACGAGAAAAAAAGTATCACGACAGCGGAGAGCGGGATATACAGAACACCGAGATCCGTGCCGTCCGAGAACAGGAAAAACGAAACATATCCCCCGCCGTTATAATTATAAGAATAAAACGCAAAGCCGACAGCCAAAACGGCGTGAAGCACGACAGGAACAAACCTCGGCAGTCGAAATCTTACGTTTTGCGTAATTGTCAGCATATCATCCGCAAAACCGACAGCTGCAAAAAGCACCGCAACGGCAAGCAAAAATACATATTCGGAACCAATTCCGCCGCCCACAGTCGCCGCAATCAGGAATCCGAAAGCGGACGAGGCAATTACGGCGATACCTCCCACGGGAGGAACGTCCTTTGCGCGCTTGCGCCATGCGGGATATTCGACCACGGTTATTTTCCGCCGCGTCATAACACGCTCTGCGGGGCGCATCAGAAAAGCACAAAACAAAACGCAGAGAATAAACGAAACGGTTATTGCGACAACGGACGCTGCCGACAGAGAAAAAGTCATTTTTGTTCCTTTATCTCAAAAAGTTTTTCGGCGATCTTTTCGCCGCTCATGCCGCGGCTCGCCTTTATAAGGATATAATCGCCGTCTTTTGCAATCTTTGAAAGTATGACAGCCGCTTCTTCGTTATTTTCGCACGAATAGCAGTTTTCGGGCGCAACGCCCGCGTTTTTTGCACCTGCAATGTAACTGTCGTTGAAATGTCCGAATGCGACAAGCGCGTCAATGTCCGTCAGCATTTCGCCGACTTTGCGGTGCATTTCGTCTGAGAAGTCTCCGAGTTCGAGCATATCGCCGAGAACCGCTATTTTTCTGCCGTTTTTGCGGCGGAGTACGTCAAGTCCCGCTTTCATGGAAGACGGGCTTGCGTTGTAGCAGTCTTCGATTATGTTCAGTCCGTCACGCGAATAGGTCTGCTGACGCATAGGAACACCTGTAAATTCGGCAAGTCCCGCCACGATATCGGAAAGAGGCACGCCCATGCAAAGTCCAACAGAGATCGCGGCAAGCGAATTGTAAACATTATGAACTCCCTCGCACGGAATTATGACCGTTATATCGCCCTCGGGCGTTTTTACGCAAAAACGAAGGCTGTTGTCCTCCATGGCTATCTCGGATGCGATTATGTCGCAGTCGGGATTGTTTATGCCGTAACGGATTATCTTCTGCGGGATTTTTCCGAGCAGCAAGTCGTTATATGCATGGCGCAGATATTCGTCGTCGTAATTGAGAATAAGCGTTCCGTTTTCGGAAAGTCCTTCAAGAATCTCAAGTTTTGCAAGCATTATGTTTTCCTGCGAACCGAGATGTTCGATATGAGAAACGCCGATATTGGTGATAACGGCAATATCGGGACAGGCGATGTTCGTCAGAACGGATATTTCGCCTTTTGCGGACATTCCCATTTCGGTAACAACGACTTCGTCTTCGGGGCGAACGGCAAGCAGCGTCAGAGGAACGCCCGTTTCGCTGTTCTTGTTGCCCTCCGTCTTATGCGTTCTGTATTTGCGGCTCAACACGGAAGAAATATATTCTTTTGTCGTGGTCTTTCCCACGCTGCCCGTAACCGCAACGACCTTTACGCCGAGAGCAAGACGGTATGCCTTGCCGAGGCCTTGCAGACCTTTGAGAGAATCGGGAACAATGCAGCAAGGAAGAGATGTGTCAAGAGGTCTTTCGCAGAGAAAACACGCGGCGCCGTTTGCTTCGGCTTTTGCCGCAAAATCGTGACCGTCCACGCGTGCGCCGGGCAGACACACGAACATATTCCCCTTTTTGACCGCACGGGAATCTATTGCGAATCCATCAAATTCGCAATCCCCGGTACAAGTGACATTCAGCATTTTTCCTACATCTGAAAGCAACATAACTCTTTCTCCGTTCCTATCTCTTCATCTTTCATATTCATATTCGGCGATGATGTTCACATCGTCGAAAGGCAATCTTTTTTTGCCGACAATTTGGTACTTTTCGTGTCCCTTACCCGCGACAAGCACAGTATCCCCCTCATGCGCTCTCGAAAGCGCAAGTTTTATCGCGTCGCGTCTGTCAGGTACGACCGAAAAAGTATCTTTTTCCATTCCCGCAACAATATCGCGGATTATCGCCTCGGGGTCTTCCATGCGCGGATTGTCGGAAGTCACTATGACTTCATCCGCAAACCTTGCGACGTTTTTACCCATAACAGGGCGTTTTTCTTTATCTCTGTCTCCCCCGCAGCCGAAAACGACAATAAGTCTGCCGCGGGTTATTTTTCTCAAAGCGACAAGTGCGGAAGTCAGTGCCTGCGGCGTATGCGCATAGTCCACATAGACAGAAAACGGCGCTTTGATAAAAACGCGCTCCATTCTACCGGGAATAACTATCGGAGCGTCAAATGTTCTCGCAATATCTTCAAGAGAAACTCCGAGTTCTGCTGCGGCGGCAACGGCGGCAAGCGTGTTATAAACGTTGAACATTCCGATAAGTCCCGTCCGCACAGGTACTTTCTTATCTTTATGTTCAATCAAAAATTCGCTGCCGTTTTCTTGCAGAACGATGTCTTTTGCCGCATAATCCGCAAAACCGAGTACGGAAAATGTTTTTACCCCGTCGGAAACAAGAGACGAGGCGTAGCGGTCGTCGCCGTTTACAATAAATATATCAGATAGGTCTTTCAACCTTTTCTTGCTTTCGAAATACGCCGTTACCGTTTTATGATAATCGAGATGGTCTCTGCCGAAATTGAGAAACTCACCCACGCGAAAACGGCACGGGTCTACCCTGCGTTGGTCAAGCCCCTGTGATGATACTTCGCATGCGACAGCTTTTGTTCTGTCCTCTTTCATACGACGAAATGCGGAATAAAGAATATTCGGTTCAGGCGTGGTGTTTTCAAAGTTTACGGAACCGATGACCTCGGTCTTTATGCCGACGCAGTTCAATATATGAGAAAGTATATACGAAGTACTTGTTTTTCCGTTTGTACCCGTCAGACCGACAAGCGTCAGTTCTTTTTGAGGATCGCCGTTTTCAGCCGCACATATACCAGCAAGCGCGGATAATGCGTTTTCACAGCGCAAAACATTGTCTCCGACAATGCTCTTTTCCGTCACAACGGCTTTTGCACCCTTTGAAAACGCTTCGCTGATGTGCGCGGCACCGTCAAATCTGCTGCCGCTGACGGCAACGAAAAGACTGCCGTCCGTGCAGCTGTCAAGATGGGAGCAGACATTTGTTATCTCTGTCTCGGGGGCAAATCTGCCCGTAAATTCACCGTTTTTCAGGAGTTCGGAAAGTTTCATTCAAAAACAACCTTTCAAGTTATTTTTTTTTTCACTTTCCATTATTTTGGATTGAGTATACTCTGCCCAAACATCAGCCGCTTTTTGCGACCTTTTTGAATCTGACCTGAACCGTCGTCATCTTTTCGACGGTCTCACCGGGAGATATGCTTTGATAATATGCAACGACGCCCGAACCCGTTATCGGAGTGACGGACTCATTGCTTCCGAGGATTTCGATATTCAGTTCGCTGTTTGTCAGCAGTTGATTGCATTCCGCAGGCGTTTTTCCTTCAAGATTCGGAACGACCGTCGTTGTTTCGTGTTCACCCTCTTCGGTATAAAGCAACACCGTACTGCCTACGGAAATTGTTGTATTTGCGGCGGGAAGTTGAGATACGACCGTCTCGCCTTTGCCGACAACTTTAACCTGCAAGCCGTCCGCGACTATCTTTTTGGACGCTTCGTCAACCGTCATTTCTCCCACATACGGAACAGTTGTTCTGTCCGCGTTTTCGGCGGTCGAATAAATTCCGAGTTGATTAAGAGCCTGCACTATTATGGATGTTCCGAGAGGTGCGGCGATATAAGAACCGTACTGCACCTCGGAATCGGGTTCGTCTACGACAACGAGAACCGCTATCTGCGGGTCGTCTGCGGGAGCGAAGCAAACATACGAAGCAATACGCTTGTCGTTGTCCTCCTGTCCTACTCTTGTGTCGAGTTTCTGCGATGTACCGGTCTTTCCGCCTATGCGGTAGCCGTCAACGTGGGACTTTTCGGAAGAATCAGCCGTAAATTCAAGGTATTCGCGCATTATTGCGGACGTTTCGTCGGAAACGGTCTGGCGGACAACGGTAGGTTTGTTTGAAACGACCGTATTTCCGTCCGAATCCGTTATGCTGCGGACGATATACGGCTGCATATAATTTCCGCCGTTAATAACGGAGCAAACGCCGCTTATAAGTTGCATCGGCGTTATTTTGAACGTCTGACCGAACGCGGATTCCGCAAGGTCAAGCGTTGTCATGGTTTTCAGAGAGTGGTGATAACCGGTCTGCTCACCGGGGAGCCCCACACCCGTTTTGTCTCTGAGTCCGAAAACGGTCAGATAATCATAGAATTTTTCCTGCCCTATACGCATACCGAGCGTCATAAATACGGGGTTACAGGAATTTGCAAGTCCCTCTTTAAGATGTTCGGAACCGTGACCTGTTCTCTTGTGGCAGTTGACGCGGGTAGGTCCTATATCGAGATGCCCGCTGCAAAAGAACGTTTCTTCAAGGCTGACGAGGTTTTCTTCAAGCGCCATAGAAGCCGTAAATATCTTGAATGTTGAACCGGGTTCGTAGGCTTCAAGGCATTTATTCTTTTTGTATTCCGCGAATTTTTCGTTATATGCTTTGTAATATTCGGTGCTTCCGACCTCAAATTCAGCCGCAAGCGCTTCAAGCGTGAGTTCGTCGTTTATAACATAGTTCTCGTTCGGGTCGAAGTCCGGTTTCGACGTCATCGCAAGTATTTCACCTGTGTTGACGTCCATGATTACGCCCGCTATTCTATTCTGAACGTTGTGCTCAACTCTTGCGTTATTTATCTCCGATTCGAGCATCGCCTGCATTTTCAGGTCCACGGTAAGTTCTACCGTACATCCGTCTTTCGGGTCTACCTGACGCTCATAGGAAAACGGCATCGACGTTCCTATCGAAGTTTTGGTTGCAACAAGTTTTCCCGCGGTACCCGTCAGATAATCGTCATAAAGATATTCAAGCCCTTCAAGACCTTGGTTGTCGGAGCCTACGAGACCGAGAACCGTCGAAAGCGTGTTTCCGTTCGGATAATATCTCTTCGGGTCTTCGGTAACGGTTATTATCGCCGCATAATCCTTGTCTTCGGATATAAAGTCGCTGACCTTATCCGCAATGTCTTTTTCCACGCGGCGCACAACCTCGACGCTCTGAACGTTTTTGAGCGTCATTTCATATATCTTGTCTCTGTCTTCGGAAAGTGCGGAAGACAGGCCGTCGCATATCTTTTCGCGCAGGTCTTCGCTGTCTATCAGTTTCGGAGCCATTACGACCTTGTAAGCGGTCGCGCTTATCGCAAGTATGTTTCCGTCCCTGTCCGTTATCGTGCCGCGCTTCGCCTCAATGGCGATATCCTGCGTCTGCTGTGAAACGGCTATCTGCTCATATTTGGAATGTTTTATTATCTGAATGTAAAAAAGTCTTCCAATAAGGCAAATCAGGGCAATCATTGCTATTACCCTGACAACCGCATATCTGTTTTTACTGTTCGACTTTGGTCTTGACATAGTTTAATTCCCGTCACATATTCCGAGGAAGTTTCTCCCTATTATCTATGCGAAGTTTACTTCAAATATTCAAGAACGATGGAGAATGTCTTCGAAATCTTGTCCGCAAAACTTTCACCGGAGGAAACAACTCTCATCTCGTCTGTCTCCGTTGCGGGCATATATATAATCTGATAATCGTTTATCTTTTTCATTCCGAGAACGGTCTCCGCATACTCTGAAACGCCGTTGTAATCGGTGCGTTTCTGATATTCGACTTTAAGTCTTTCGCCCTCGTTATACGCTTTGTCGTATTCTTTTTCAAGAACTTCCGTGCGATAGTTTATTTCATATTTTTTAATATAGCAGTTAACGCTGATTATCATCAATGCGACTATTGCGATGCAAGAAAGTATTTCAAACGCGCCGAAACTCTTTTTGGAAGTCTCTTTTCCCGTTCTCTTCTTCATTGCCTTGTCCACCCTATTCCTTTATAAATATTCTGAGCCTCGATGAGCGGGCTCTCGGATTTTCTCTTATCTCTTCTTCCGTCGGGGTTATCGGCTTCAACGCCTTTCCGAGCGGTTTTTTGCCGCATACGCAAACCGGGAAATCCGGCGGGCAGGTGCAGGGGTTCTGCGCCTTTGCAAAAGCGGTCTTTACTATTCTGTCTTCAAGACTGTGAAACGTTATAACGCAAACTCTGCCGCCGCTTTTCATCTGCGGCATTATACCGTCAAGCAAGTTGCTTATCTGTTTCAGTTCGTCGTTGACTTCTATTCTTATAGCCTGAAAAACACGTTTTGCGGGATGTTGCTTTTCGCGAAGTGCCTTTGCGGGCATTGCGCTTTTTATAATATCGACAAGTTCAAGTGTCGTTTCAATAGGCTTATGTTTTCTGTATTCGATAATTGCCGAAGCCACGGAGCGCGAGTATCTTTCTTCACCGTATTCAAAGAAGATTCTCTCCATATCTTCTTTTGAATAAGTATTCACAAGCGTCTTCGCCGTAAAATCGTCGTCCCTGTTCATTCTCATATCAAGCTCTGCATCAGCCATATACGAGAATCCTCGTTCCGCGGTATCGAGTTGATGCGACGAAACGCCGAGATCCACCAGCAGTCCGTCAAGCATTATTCCGTTTTCCCGCAGATATTCGGGCAACCTTGCGAAGTCCGTGTGCAAGAGGGTCAAACCGCATTTCAACCCCGCGAGTTTTTCTCTGCACGCTCCGATAGCCTCTGTATCTCGATCAACGCATATCAGCCTTCCTTTATCGGACAAGCGTTCTCCGATGGCTCGGGAATGATTTCCTCCGCCCGCGGTACCGTCCGCATAAACTCCGTTCGGCTTGACAGCGAGACCGTCGATAGTCTGATTGAATAATACCGGGATATGTTCAAAATTACTCATTGTTCGACGACTTCTTTTCTTTGAGTTTTTCTCGGATTCTGTTTCCGAGATCCTTGTCGTTGTTGAACTCTTCCCAGTCCTCGGTCTTCCATATTTCAAGTCTTTGTCCCGCACCGACGATGGTGACGTCCTTGCCTATTCCGAAGAAAGAACGCAGCGTCTGAGGAACCGTTATTCTTCCCTGCGAATCGACATCTGCTTCCTGCGCGTTACCGAGGAAGTACAACGTTTCGTCGTTGGACTCAAAATCGTTGTCGTTGTCTATCTTTGAGATGAAGTTTTCCCAGCCCTCCGCGGTATACATATAAAGACAGTTGCGAAGACCTCTTGTGAGGATAACGGTGGAACCGAGATAATCTCTCTGTTTTGCGGGCAGGAACAATCTGTTTTTCGAGTCTATTGTGTGGTTGTAACTGCCGATCAAACCGAATCTGCCGATGCAAAGCATATTGTCCTACCTCCGTTTCCTCAAAATTTCTTGGGAGCGTGATGTACTTTCAATCTTTTTTTCTCCACTTTCGCTCCACTTGACAATATTATAATATAAATCGTTCGCTTTTGCAAGGGGTTTAACAAAATTTCTCGCCAAATATATCGTGATATTAGCATGTGATATTGTATATTTTTTACAAACTTTTATGGGATTGCGCCCCATTTTGCGCCAAAACACCTCCCAATCCCCCACAAATCGCCCAAAACCGCGCCCCACTCGGCGCGGAAACATTTGAACCGCCCCAAAACGGGGTGATTTAAGTCCGAATAAAGTGTGCATACACAATTATGACAGAGACGAAAACGCTTTCGTCCGCGCTTTTGTGACAAACGTATTTGTTTGTAAATATTTCCTTGACAAGAGCAGATAATAATGTTAATATATAATATAATCAATTTATAAGAGGAAACACCATGAAACTTCTCGTCATCGACGGCAACAGCATAATGAACCGTGCGTTTTACGGCATAAAAACGCTCACCAACTCACAGGGCGTCAACACCAACGCGCTTTACGGTTTTCTGACTACGCTTCACAGGCATTTAAAAGAAGAGGAAGAGTGTCGTGTCGCTGCGGCTTTCGATTTGAAAGCGCCGACTTACAGGCACAAAATGTTCAAGGATTACAAGGCGGGGCGCAAGCCCATGCCCGAAGAACTGAGAGAACAGTTTCCCATAATAAAACAAATGCTGGACGCGCTCGGAGTCGTAAGAATAGAGCGCGAGGGGCTTGAAGCGGACGATATTATAGGAATACTCAGCCGCGAATGTTCGGACGACGGAGAAAAGTGCGTTATCATAACGGGCGACCGCGATGCGTTCCAGTTAACGGACGAGAACGTGACCGTAAAACTTGCAACGACAAAGCAGGGCGGAACGCAGGACGAGATATACACTCCTGCCGAGATCAAAGCCAAATACGGGCTTGATGTCAGCCAACTCATAGACCTCAAAGCGCTCATGGGCGACTCTTCGGACAATATACCGGGCGTTGCGGGCGTAGGAGAAAAAACCGCAGTAACTCTTCTTGAAAAATACGGAACGCTTGAAGGCGTTTACGAAAACATCGAAGAAATCAAAGGCGCGCTGAAAACAAAACTCGAAAACGGAAAAGACAGCGCTTTCATGTCAAGAGAACTCGGTCGAATAATCAGAAAAAGCGACTTGCTTGACATCACGGAAAAAGACATACTCCCCCCGAAGATGAACGAGAGCGAGTTTCTTTCCCTGCTCCGAAAATATGACCTTAAAAGAATAATCAAACTGTACGGTTTGGACGAAAGCGCCGCGCCGTCCGTCTCCGACGCAAAAAAGGAAACAAAAGCGTCGGAAGTCGAGGTTTCTGCGGTTTCGGACACAACCTGTCTTGCGGACGAAAGGCTTTTCGTTGTCTGCAACGGAGATATGATTGCGGTCAGGACAAAAGACGGCGTTTCTTTGCTTGAACTTAACGAAAATACGCTGAAAGCGATGGACGGCAAAAAAATAGTCACGCACGACGCAAAACCGCTTCTCAAAAAGATGCTGACGGCAGGCGTTTCGGCAACGCTTGAATTTGACACGATGCTTGCGGGCTACATTCTCGATCCATCGAGTTCCGAATACCCGCTTTCGCAGATAATCGAGGAAAGTTCCTCGGTATCTGCGCTCACGCCTGCGGAACAGTGTTATTACCTGCCCGAAGCGGAGGGATACCTCGAAACAAGACTTGAACAAAACGGACAAACCGCACTTTACAGAGATATTGAACTTCCGCTCTGCACCGTGCTTGCAAATATGGAGCATGACGGTTTTGAAGTGAACACGGAGTTCCTGAAAAATTTCGGCGAAAAACTCGACACGGAGATAGCGGACTGCACGGCGGCGATATATCTTTATGCGGGACACGAGTTCAACATCAATTCAACAAAGCAACTTGCCGCGGTGCTGTTTGACGAGATGTGTCTGCCCTACCCGAAAGGCAAAAAGACAAAAACGGGTTATTCGACGGCAAACGACATTCTCGAAAAAGTTCGTGACGCCTGCGAAGACCCCATAATCGACAACGTTATAGAATACAGAAAACTTTCGAAACTGAAATCCACATATATTGACGGTCTGCTTAAAAAAGTCGGCGAAGACGGAAGAATACACACGGTATTCACGCAGACGGTCACGCAAACGGGAAGAATAAGTTCGACCGAACCGAACTTGCAGAATATTCCCGTCAGAACGGAACTCGGCAGACAACTGCGAAAAGCGTTTGAGGCAAGAGAGGGATGCACGCTCATTGACGCAGACTATTCGCAGATAGAACTGCGTGTGCTTGCGCACATTGCAGACGATGAAAACATGAAACGTGCGTTTATCGAAGACAGGGACATTCACACGGCAACGGCGGCGCAGGTGTTCGGACTGCCCGAAGCAATGGTGACGCCCGAACTCCGCAGACGCGCAAAGGCGGTCAATTTCGGCATAGTTTACGGTATCGGCGAATATTCGCTTTCTCAGGATATCGGAGTATCGTTCAGAGAAGCCAAAAACTATATCGAGAACTATTTCCGCACATACAGCGGCGTCAAGAAATATATGGACGGAATCATCGAAAGCGCAAAAGAAAAAGGCTATGTCGAAACGATGTTTGCAAGGCGCAGATACGTTCCCGACATAAACGCGAAGAACAAACAGTTGCAGGCATTCGCTTCCCGCGTATGCAGAAACACGCCGATACAGGGCACAGCCGCCGACCTGATAAAGCTTGCGATGGTACGCGTTTTTGACAGGCTCGAAAAATCAGGCACAGGTGCCCGGCTTATATTGCAGATTCACGACGAACTCATTATAGAAGCGCCTGTCGAAAAGGAAAAAGAGATAAGCGAAATGCTCAAATACGAAATGGAACACGCGGCGAACCTTTCCGTTCCCCTGCTTGCGGACGTAAACGCGGGCAAAACGTGGTACGAATCAAAATAATCGGAGATGTAAAAATGAAACTGCTCTTTGTTTGCACGGGCAACACCTGCCGAAGCGCGATGGCACAGGCGCTTGCGGAAAAGATGATAAAAGACAACGGGCTTGACTTTGAAGTTGACAGCGCGGGACTGTTCGCGGACGGACATTCGCCGGCAAGCGAAAACGCAAAACGCGCGGTCGAAAAATACGGAGCAACACTTGACGCGCATATATCGACGCCGCTTACGCTCAAAGCCGTTTCCGAAGCCGACAAAATATATGCGATGACGGCAGACCACTTAAAGCTGCTTGTACTCAGCCGCCCAGAGCTTTCGGAAAAAGCGGAATTGTTCGACCCCGACGGAAAAGACGTTCCCGACCCATACGGCGGAGATGAAGAAGTCTATGAAAAATGTGCCGAAAGGATAAATGAATGTCTGAAAAAGAGACTCGGACTCGAAGAATAACGAACACAAACGACCCCGCGATAAAACAGGTTGCAAAAGCCGAAGCGGAAAATTTTTCGGAGCCGATGAGCGAAAGCTGCATAAAATCCTCGCTTTCTTCCCCGCATTTCGGACTTTATGTTTACGAAAAAGGCGAAAAAGTCGTCTGCCATGTTGCAACGGCAGGAGTTTTTCCCGAAATGCAGATAAATTCGGTCGCATCCTCCGAAAAAAGAAAAGGCTATGCAACCGAATTGCTGAAACACATTCTCTCGGAGAAAAAGAACGAGGGAATCGAAACTGTATCGCTCGAAGTCCGAGTATCAAACAATGCGGCAAAGGCGTTGTATGAAAAACTCGGTTTCACAGCGGTCGGAACAAGAAAAAAACTATACGATAAGCCCGTTGAAGACGGGCTGGAAATGATAACGGAGTTACAGAAAAATGCTTGTCTTGGGAATTGAGAGTTCATGCGACGAAACGGCTGCGGCAGTCGTTGAAAACGGAACAAAAGTCATCTCGAACGAAGTTGTTTCGCAGATAGACATACATACGCTTTACGGCGGCGTTGTGCCCGAGATAGCATCACGCTGCCATGTCGAAGCGATTTCTTCTCTTGTGCGCAAAGCGCTTGAACCCGTCGGCGGCATTCAAAACATCGACGCCGTTGCTGTCACTTACGCACCCGGACTTATCGGTGCGTTGCTGGTCGGAGTCAACTTCGGCAAGAGCCTTGCTTTCGCCGCAGGCAAGCCGCTTGTTCCCGTTCACCATTTAAGGGGGCATATCGCCGCGAATTATCTGACAGACCCCACTCTTACTCCACCGTTCACCGCGCTGGTGGTCTCCGGCGGTCACTCTCATATAGTCAATGTGGGAAATCACACCACTTTCACGGTAGTGGGCAAAACACGCGACGATGCGGCGGGAGAGAGTTTTGACAAAGTTGCAAGAGTTATCGGGCTCGGTTATCCGGGAGGTCCGAAAGTCGAAAAAGCGGCGGCGACAGGAAATCCGAGCGCGATAAGATTTCCCCGCACACACTTTGCGGACAACGAGTTCGATTTCAGTTTCAGTGGCATAAAAACCGCGGTAATAAATTATGTTCACAACGCACAGCAGACGGAAACGGAAATAAACATTCCCGATGTGGCGGCTTCGTTTTCGGCGGCGGTCACGGAAGTGCTGGCGGACAACGCGACAAAGGCGGCGGCGAGGTTCAACAAAAAGCTTGTGCTTGCGGGAGGTGTTGCCGCAAACGGAACGTTGAGAAAACGTCTCGAAAAAGAATGTAAAGAAAAAGGAGTTCAACTTTTCATGCCGGACTTGCGCTACTGCGGAGACAACGCCGCAATGATAGCCTCACAGGGATATTATGAATTTCTTGCGGGTCACACGGCGGACGAGACATTGAACGCTTACGCGAATATGTCGATAGAAGAAAACCCGTTTTAAATCAAACACCATTCATAAAAGGACATTGCCCGAAGACAGTATCTTCGGGCAATGTCCTTTTTCGGTTTCAGCAGCAGGAATCGTTGCAGGAATTGCAGGTATTGCAGCCGCAGCTGTCGGTGTTGACGCAGAAAATTATAAGCGCCGCGATTATAAGCGTCCAGAAATAATAATTATTGCGGAACATTCCATTGACCTCCTTATGTATTTTTCGGTCGGCAGGCGTTTTCCGCCGTCCTCAGTTTCATACTATGCAAAAACGGATTTTCGTGTCACGATGGATTTACTCTTTCCTTTTTACGGCAGACTTCGTTCAAAAGCAGAACTCCGAAAAAGAAAAAAACATATTATATAATAAAGATGTTTAAATCGGAGTACAATGTGCAAAAATAGTGTTGAAAACAACACAGAGGGAGAGTGAAAAAACTTGACGCAGATAAAACGCGGGGACATATATTATGCGGATCTCAGCCCCGTTGTCGGCTCGGAGCAAGGCGGCGTCCGACCGGTTTTGATAGTGCAGAACGACCTCGGCAACAAGCACAGTCCGACGGTCATCGCGGCGGCGATAACTTCAAAGCTCGGCAAGACGGAACTTCCGACGCATATAAGGGTCGATGCGGCGGACTACGGACTCAGCAGAGACTCCGTTATTCTTTTGGAGCAGGTCAGAACGCTCGACAAGCGAAGACTGCGCGAAAAAATGGGACATCTCGACACAACGGCAATGAACGAGGTGGATCATGCGCTTTCGGTAAGTTTTGGGCTTGACATACAATAAAAACGGAATAATTCCGAAACAAAAAAGACGAACCGGCGGTATGTGCAAATTGCACTATACCGTAACCGATTGTTCAAAAAAATATAACCGATTTGTTTGTCCGATGTACTTATTGCCTATTTACATCGGACGCTTTTTCTGATAAAATATATATAAGAAAACATTAAGGAGTCTTTGTTTTGCGAAAGATATCTGCATTTATAATATGTGCTGCAACTGTTTTATCGCTGTTTGCGTTCGGTTCTTCCGCGGCGAAATCAAACGTATACTATTGTCCGAAAGCAAAAACCGTTCCGACGATAGACGGCAACATAACCGAAAGCGAATGGAATGATGCTCTGACAATAGAACTTGATTCCCTGAACGCAAAGGCGGCAAACGGATGGGCGATGAACCCGTTTGGGGCAAGCGACGCAAAAGCGACAGTAAAGCTTTTATGGAGCGACGACAAAACGCACGGCGGACTCTATATCTCGTGGCACGTCACGGACGAAACGCAATCGTTCGCGCTCGACAAGGATGCCCCTGCCCCCAACGCAATGGACTCCGTTCAGTTGGTTATCGACCCGATGTATCAGCGCAGGGCAAAAGCAAGAGATTCGGCAATGATATATACATTTGCCCCGTATGTTTCCCGCGTCGGAAACGGCTTTTCGGTTTATCCCGAAGACGGTGCGACATGGTATGAACATATATATTGGGTAGGAAGAAACGAATCGCTCGGCGTTCGTGTGGCTTCCAAACTTGACGCGACAGAAGACGAAGAAACAAACCGACGCTGGATTATCAAGGGTTACGACATCGAAGCGTATCTGCCGTGGAAAGCGCTGACGGTTCTTACAGGCAGACCCGAAGCAAAGATAGGCACAAAAATGGGCATTGGCTTTTTGCTTGTCGATTACGACTTTGACTATGCGGCATACACGGAAGATTACGACAACAAGCGGCTCAAAGACGTGTCCGAATATCAGGAGATTGTAAACGTTACAACAGACTTTTCTAACGGAACGAGAACCACAAACGAGAACATCTGCGCATATCCGAGAAATTACAATACAATTATTTTGGCTGATTTTTCGGGTGCCACGACATCGGAAACAGATGACAATTCGACGGAAAAACCCGACGACGTGGTTGCCACGCCAAATGAAACGCTTGAAGAGATATTAAAAAAGGACGATCAACTCAACAGCGCGGATTACACCCCCGAAACATGGAAAATTTACAGCAAGGCATTTCAGGAAGCAAAAGATTACATAAACGAAAAATCCTCAAAAACAGAGGAAGAAGTCAAAGATGCGCTTATCGCAGCCATACGAGGACTGAAGCTGCGTTACGACCTTGATTCGTCCTCACAGCAAACGGACACAACGGACGAAATGGCGAAGCTGACCGAACTGATAAACAGTACAAAGAATCTGAAAGATAAGTATTCGGAAGACCAACTCGCTGATGTGAACAAATACGTTGAAGGAGCAACCGCGCTGCTTTCAAGTTCGAATCCGAGCAAAAGTCAGATACAGAACGCATACAATGCATTGAGCGACGCGATAAAAGCGTTGCCGGAATCCGAGGTGCCGCAGACTTCGGCGGAATACGGAACAAGAGAATATATTGTGGTAGTCATTGTCGCGGGAGTGGGAACAATACTGGCACTGATTTTAGTATTCATAGTTATGTCGCTTGTAAAACGTTCCTCAAAAAAGACAAAATCCGACGGAGAAAACAAAGTCAACAAATAATTCGTTCGGTTATTGTTGAAAATACCATAAAAACGAATAATGTGTAATTTATCTGTTATTTATCGGCAAAAAGGCTTTACATTCGTACACTTTTTTGCTATATTATATTTGTAATTTTAGAAAGGTGGTAAACCACATGAAAAAAACAATACTCAGCCTTATTATGGTTGTTGCTGTTGCATTCAGTTTGTTTACGTTTGTCTTCGCTTCCGAAGCGGCGTCCCCCTCGTACAACATTCCTCTTGCAACAAAAGCACCCACTGTTGACGGCGGCGCAAGTGATGCCGCGTGGAAAAACGCGCTCACAATAGATATCTCTCCCTCTGCTGTTAAGAAAAACGGCGGTTGGGCGCAGACTTCTTCCAATGGCGCGACCGGAACCGTTAAAGTAGTTTGGACGGAAGGCAGCAAAGGCGGTCTTTATTTCCTTTGGCAGATCAAAGATAAGACCCAGTCTTTCGCATTTCCTGTCGGAGCAAACGTAATCAACGCCATGGACTGCGTTCAGCTTTGCTTTGACCCGACAAACGCGCGCAAAGCAAAACTGACGGGCAAAGAATGTCAGGTTTATACGTTTGCACCGTATACCGCAAGATCAGGTAACGGATTCCTTATCTTCCCCGAAGACGGCCCGACATGGTTCGAGCATTACTGCTGGGTTGACATGAACAAGAGCACGGGCGTTAAACTCGCCGTTAAACTTAACGGTAAGACTTCCACGGGCAAAGACCTTGAAAACAGAGGTTTTGACGTAACGGGCTACACTCTTGAAGCATTCATTCCGTTTAAGGCTCTCAAGGTTGACGCAGGTCAGATCGAGGGCAAAGTAGGTACTGCATTCGGTATCGGCTTCCTTCTTGTTGACTACGATTGGAACCACTCCAAATTCGTTGCAGACAAAGGTCCCACCGCACAGGCAGAGAAATATCAGAAACTTCTCAACATAAGCGCGACCTACACAAACGGGTCGGGCACCAACAGAAACAACATCTGCACAAAGCCCAAGAAGTACAACACCGCATACCTTGCTGACGCAAGCGGCAAACTTCCGGACAATGTCGAGACCACAAATCCCGATAACGGAGACGAAAATCCGACAACTGCGGCAATAGACGACAGCGAAAAGCTGTCCGAGATCATTGCGCAGATCGAAGCAACGGACCTTTCCGTTTACACACAGGAATCCGTAAAGACTCTTAACGCGGCTCTTGAAGAAGCGAAGAAGTTCAAGGATGACGATACTTCCGACGAAGCAAAGGCTGCAAAAGAAGTTCTTATTGCGGCGTATGCGGGACTTGTTCTGAATGAAGAAAATCCCACAACAGATAATACCGATAATTCGACCACCGACAATTCGGCGGCGACAACCACGGAAGCACCCGAGGAAAGCAACGGCGGCTTCAAATGGTGGATAATCGTTATCATCGTTGTTGCGGTTGCGGCAATAGGCGCAGTTGTTGCGGTTGTCGTATCCAAAGGCAAGAAAAAGCAGCAATAATCACAAAGTGATATAACTGTTTACATAAAAACCGTCCGCGAAATTCCGCGGACGGTTTTTTTATTGACAAAGCATCTTCCTCGAAAATCTTAATAAAAAAAAGTTTGCGCGCATATTGAAATTCATTTTTTTATGTGATATAATAAATAAAAGAATACAAAAGAAGTTCCCAACGGTTTGGTTTCCCTGTTCGAAAGACGAATAAAAACGCCGTTGAAAAAATAAGATATACCAAAAAGGACGAGCCGCAAAATTTGTGGCTGTGTCTTACGGAATTAAGGGGTGCGGAAAAATGCAGAAATGTTATGATTGCGGAAGAATATATTTCGGTTCGGCGCGTCATTGCCCGAAGTGCGGCGCTGACCAATGGGAGGGAAAATTCGGCGTTTGCAGTCGCTATTCTCTTCAAAACACATTGAAAAACATGGACATTAACGATTGCGACTTTGAAGAGTATATTTTTATCGGCGAAATGATAGTTCGCAAAATGCAGGAAGAAGAATCTTACAACGAATTCGGCTGGCGTCCCGTTGCAGCGCTGATAGACGCATATACACGGGACACGCCTTTCAAAGATTTCAAACGTGCACTTGAACTTTGCCCGCTGTACGGCAAGTGTATGCACGCGGATTTCGGAGACGACGCAAAGATAATCGCGGAGCAAAAAGCAGAAGAAGTATACGCAAAACCGGGTTGTCCTTTCAAGCCCGAGCCGAAAACAAACCCAATAGTAACATTGCTTACACGCTTGCTCAAAGACCTTGAAGAAATGCCGAAGACCGAAGAATACGATTTTGTCGGCAGACAGATTTCGAGAAAAGACCTTGCAAAAATGCTTTCCAAACTTAACAAGTTTGCAAACGGGGACGAGGATATGCCCTCCGCGCCGAAATTCATTTATTTTATAGGTCTTGCATACGAACAGGGACGTCCGTTCCCGCAAAACACGCAGTATGCAAAAGCGTGGTACAAGGCGGCTGCCGATCTCGGCGACGAAGAAGCAAAAGCCAAGTTTGCAAAATAAAACCGATTTACAAACTGATTATATTAAGCAGATAATTTGACCGCAGTTCAAAACTGCGGTCTTTTTTTTTTGCGCCTTTATGCAATTAAAGTATATTTGCGTCAAAATGAGAAAAAATACCTCCGAAAGGATGTGGAGGCTTGAACAAAAACGATTATGCACGGCTGACGGACATCAAAACAAAAAATTCGCCCATTTTCAAGGATTGCTGTTTTGCTTTTCTTATAGGAGGGGCGATATGCAGCGTCGGTCAGACGCTTACCGACCTTTACGCAAATGTTGCGGGATTTTCCGCGGAAGACGCATCCACGTTGACAAGCGTTACGCTCGTGTTTTTAAGCGCGCTTTTCACGGGCATCGGGCTTTATCAGAAATTGGCGCGTATAGCGGGAGCGGGAACGCTTGTGCCGATAACGGGATTTGCGAACGCGGTCGTCTCCCCCGCCCTTGAATTTAAATCCGAGGGCAGCATACTCGGCACGGGAGTCAAACTGTTCTCGATAGCAGGACCCGTTATTGTTTACGGAACGGCGGCATCGGTTGTCTACGGGATAATATACTATATCGTAAAGTTGGTCTGCGACGTATGAAAAAAGCAGGAAAAAACACCTATATTCCATCGTCTGCTGTCACCGTCGGCGCATGGCAGGCAATAGTCGGGCAGAAAGAAAAAGAGGGACCGCTCGGCAAATACTTTGATTTGTATTCAAACGACGAATATTTCGGACAGGAGACATACGAAAAAGCAGAAGCGCAAATGCAAAAGGAGGCGATGAACCGTGTCTTCGAAAAAGCAAACCTGCGCGACGAAGATGTTGACTTCATTTTCGCAGGTGATCTGCTCAATCAGTGCGTCAGTTCGGCTTACGGCAGCCGTGATCGCGGGGCTGGTTATTTTGGACTGTACGGAGCGTGTTCTACGGTCATTGAAGCGGCGATAATCGCGGCGATGACGATAGACGGCAGCTTTGCAAAGCGAGCCGTGGCAATAACAAGCAGTCATTTTTGCACGGCGGAAAGGCAATACCGTTACCCGCTCAATTACGGCTCGGTGCGTCCGCCGTCGGCGCAATGGACGGTAACGGGGTCGGGCTGTTTGTTGCTGACGGACGAAGATATACCGAACATGCCTAAAATTTCGGCGTTTTGCCCCGGAACGATAATTGATATGGGTATCAGCGATATAAACAATATGGGCGCGGCTATGGCACCTGCGGCGGCAGACACGTTGAAGAAGTATTTCAGAGACACAAAGACCTCGCCGGACAGTTACGACCTTATTCTGACGGGTGACCTCGGAAGTATCGGGCACGAACTTGTCAAAACGCTTCTCGAAAGGGAGAATCTCTCTCTCGGAGCAAATTATCTCGATTGCGGAATGATGATTTTTGATGCTGACAAGCAGGACGTTCACGCGGGCGGTTCGGGGTGCGGCTGTTGCGCAAGCGTGCTTGCGGCATACGTTTTACCACAAATGCAGGCGGGACTTTATAAAAATGTTCTTGTTGCGGCGACGGGCGCGCTGATGAGTCCGACAACAAACCAGCAGGGCGAAAGCATTCCCGCGATTTCACACCTGATAAGGCTGACGATTTAGGGGCGTTTGAAAATGGCTTATTTATGGACTTTTTTGTTCGGAGGACTTCTGTGCGTCATAGGGCAGATACTTCTCGACAAAACAAAACTGACGCCCGCGAGAATCCTTGTCGGATATGTTGTAGCGGGCGTTTTCCTCGGTGCGGCAGGACTATATAAACCGTTTGCCGAATTTGCGAAAGCAGGCGCAAAAGTGCCGCTGACGGGCTTTGGTTTTGCGCTTGCCGAGGGAGTAAAAAATGCGGTTGACGAAAAAGGCCTGCTCGGCATCTTTACGGGCGGGCTGACGGCGGCTTCCGCGGGAATTTGCGCGGCGATAGTTTTCGGGTGTCTTGTTGCATTGATATTCAGATCCCGAAAAAAATAAATTCGGAAATGTATGTTTTTCCTTTTTCACAAAAATAAGAGCGACGGGACTTTGCCTGCCGCTCTTATTTACTATCAGTCTATGTTTATCTTAATTTTGAAGCCTTCGCCGTAAATGCCCTGATTGGATTCGGGCTGAACGATAATGAAAAAGTCGCCTGTATACGGTACGTCATATTCAAAAGTGCTGCTTTCCGTCTGACCTATCATATTAAGATACGATGCGGATTCATCATATCCGACCTTGTAAATATTGTAGTGCCATACGTCGGACATATCGCCCGATATATTCAGCAGCAATTTGCCGTTTTCATAAGTGCAGGTAACGTTTTCGACTTTTGACGGAGCGCTGTCGCATCTCATCTCGTAAGTCGAGCCGAGATCGCGTTTCTGCCATGACGAAAACGGAGAACCGGTTCCCGCTTTGTATATCTGTGCGCCCTCTTCTGTGTTTATATACTTTTTGGTTGATTTGTCAAACACTTTGAACGAGCTGTCCGGGAAAGACGAATAATATTTGTTATCCGCAAATTTATACCATCTGAGAGGTGTGGGTACTCTTATCCAATAGAAGTCCGAAATATTGTCTTCCGCCCGCAAAACGATATGGTTTGAGACAAATTCGTTTTTCTCCCATTTAGGTATGCCGTTATCTGCAATACATCTGAAAACGCAAACATTGGGATTTGTGTGAAGAATAAGATTGTCATAGATGCGGCAGTTGATTACGGAGAAAACTTCTTCCGTCAAAGGCCAGCTTCTGTCAATATAGTTGCTGACGCCTATTGAGGCATTATGATTGGTCGCACCCTGACTGTCTTCTATCCTGTTATGTGCTATAATGCTGTTCTGGGTTGCCATTGTTCCGATTCCGTCACCGAGGCAATTATAGCAAAGATTGTATTCAACGGTTATGTTGTCGGTGTTCCAGTCCACATCTATACCCATCGCATCAAACCGCGAACCTGCTGCATATATATCATAAACGACATTGTATCGGCAGACAGAATATTCACTTGTGATATACATAATACCGCATTGACCGTCAATCCCGCCGCGCTCCGTTGCGATTCCTGTCTGATAAACAAGGTTTCTGTCCATGGTGCAATTCACACCGCCCATGATATACATACCTATCTGACCGATATGATGAACGGTATTGCCGTCTATGTGGATATCCGAAATCTTTTTGCGTGCCGTGCGGTTATAATCGTCATTGTCGGGAACTGTTCCGCTTGCAATTATACCGACACGTCCGAAGTAACTGACATCGTTTTTGAGAATATGTACGCCGGTAAGACTTTCTTTGACAGTACCGTCCCATCCGCCAACACTTATGCCGTATGCGTTCGAGTCCGTGTCGGGATATTCGCCGCTGAAATCATAGGCACGAAGAACATTGTTGACGATGTAAATGTCGTGATAACTTTCTTCTCTTGCCACTCCGACACCGTAACCTATGCCGGTCACGCGCGTTTCGTTGTGTGCGGAACTTGACGCATAAGCATTCACCTGCAAATCTCTTATGACGACACCCGACGAGTTCTGAACATTTATAATGTTTCCTCCTCGCAGGATCTCGTTTCCGTTCGTTATAACGGGTCGTTCGTCACCGTCGCCGTATGATGCAAAAGTTATGGGATTCTCTTTTGTTCCGTCAAGGTTTGAATAGGACAAACTACCTGTGAACGTATCGCCTTTCTTGAAAAGCACGGAATCGCCCGCTTTGAGCGAAAGCGAAGACGCTTTTAAAAGTGTTTTTATCGGGGTTTCGGGTGTCAACCCGTCGTTTGTGTCGTCGCCCTCCGAGCTGACATAATACACGGTGCCGCCCTTTGACACGGGATACAACTGTTCTTCACCGAGGTTTTTATCCGTAAACGCATATACAGCTGAAGCCTCTTTGCCCGCAAGGTCGCTGTAACCTTTTTTATTGCCTATATTCACTCTGATTTTCATTCCCTCACCGTAAATACCCTGATTCGACTCGGACTGAACGATAATGAAAAAGTCGCCTGTATACGGTACGTCATATTCAAAAGTGTTGCTTTCCGTCTGACCTATCATATTGCGATATGACGCGGATTCATTATATCCTACTTTGTAAATGTTGTAATGCCATACATCGGACATATCGCCAGCTATATTCAGCAGCAACTTGCCGTTTTCATAAGTGCAGGTAACGCCCTTGACTTTTGACGGTGCATCATCGCTTCTCATCTCATAAGTCGAACCGAGGTCGCGTTTCTGCCATGACGAAAACGGAGAGCCCGCGCCCGCCTTATATACCTGTGCGCCCTCTTCAAAATTCAAATACTTCTTTGCAGTTCGGTCGGAAGCCTTGAACGAAGTGTCAGGCGAAACGGAATAGTATTTGTTCTCGGCAATTTTATAAAATTGAACGGAAGAATTTATATTTACCCAGAAGTATGTCGAGGGATCGACGTCCGCTTTCAATACTATATGGTTACCGACAAATTCGCAACCGGTGAATTTTTTATTGCCGCCCTCATGGAAGGCTCTGAATGCGGGAGCCGATCTGGTTGTCTGATATATAAGGTTATCATAAATATGGGCACCGAACACATCGCCTCCCAAATTACCCAATGTGAGTGACCCTGTATGGTTTGTGGCACCGAGGTTGCCTTCCAATCGGTTATGCGCTATCGTACTGTTCAGATTTGACAGAGTTCCGATACCGCTGCCGAGGCAATTTGATATGTAATTATATTCAAGCGTTATATAATCGGTCTTCCAGTCAATGTCAAATCCCATTCCGTCAATGCCTGCGCCCGCGTCATAAGCATCGTATATAATATTGTACCTTGCGGAGGAATGTTCACTTTTTATATACATCATACCGCACTGACCGTCCATAAAAGCGCGTTCCTTGACTATACTTGTCTGATAAACGAGGTTTCTGTCCATTGTGCAGTTCTTGCCGCCGCAGATATACATGCCTATCTGACCGATATGGTGAACGGTATTACCGTCAAGGTGAACGCCCTTGTAACATTTGCGGATGTTTTTGGAATAAGTGTCGTCATCATCGGAATCCTGTGAATAGTCACCTCTCATTTGGATACCGTTAAGTCCGACATAACTTACATCATTGTTAAGAATATATATATCCGTCGCATAATCCAATGTTCTATTTGCCCAAACATAACCGGTAATTCCGTAAATGTAAGAATCCGTGTCGGGATATTCGCCCGTAATATCATGTCCCCGAATAATATTGTTTACGATATAAATATCAAGATTCGGATTGTCTATTGCTTTTTTGTATTCATAAGCAATACCTCTTACTGCAGGACTGCCATGAGCAGAACTTGACGCATAAGCCTCTATCTTAAAATCTCTTACAACAACACCGCGGGAGTTATAAATGCCGACAATATCTCCGCCTCGCAAAGTTTCATTCCCGTTTGTAAATATGGGACGATTGTCACCCTCTCCGTAAGACGCTATCGTTATCGGATTCTCTTTTGAACCTTCAAGATCCGAATAACGCAAGTTGCCGACAAACGTATCGCCTTTTCTGAAAAGCACGGAGTCGCCCGCTTTGAGCGAAAGCGAAGACGCTTTCGAAAGGGTTTTTATCGGTGTTTCGGGCGTCAAGCCGTCGTTTAAGTCGTCGCCGTCCGCGCTGACAAAATACATAGTCCCGCCTTTTGACACGGGGTACAACTGTTCCGCCTCGAGACTTTCATCAACAAATGAATACTCGGCGGAAGCGCCCTGCCCCGCAAGGTCTATGTACTCGACATTTCTGACGATTACGGAACAGCCCGAAAGCAGCCCCGCCATACAGCAGACCGCAAGCACGGCGGCAATCAATACGATAAGTTTTCTCTTCATGTTTTTCTCCCGAACCTAAAATGTTCTGTCAATGGGGTGGGGTTATTTTACTGTTTAATTGTTTTTTATCTTATATTTCCGCAAGACCGCTTTATGTGCCTCTGTCACGCGAAAACTTTCGATCGCTTTTTGAATAGTTTTATTGTGCGTCCATATGTCGAGTTTTTTGCCTGCTATGAAAGGCAGCGTTTCTTCGTAATTCTTTGCAAGCGCGGTTGCAAAATACCACGCAACACCCATTCTGACGTAATATTCATCGGAACGTATCGCGGCGATTTGCTCGGCATATTCGACTTTGAAATTCTCTCCGAGAAAGAATTGCATAAACATATTTACGCCGCACCGAACGGTATATGTTTTATCCGATTTGAGCCATGCGGTTGCTTTTGCCGCAAGCACTTCAAGATTTTTTGCAAGATTTTTCGGGCTTATCGCGTCGCAGGTCGCCCAATTATCGACAAACGGCAGAAAAGCGTCGAGACGGTCAATAATCGCGGCGGGATCTTTCAAGTTGGAGATAAGAAGCCCGTGGAGCGTATTTTCTTCCAGATAAACGTGAGGTAACGAGTTCAGAAATTCGGTCTCGACCTCGCTTGCTCGCAGTCCTTTTGCATAAGCGCGAAGAAGTGGAGCGCGGACGCCGATAATTTTTTCGGGCGCTGTGGTGGGTATGAGTTTTCGTGTAAACTCGGCGAACTTATCATCTTTCATCGCAAGCAGATCCGCTCTGACTTTTTCCGTTGAAACCATAGGTTTCTCCTTATATTACTAAGTATCACTATTATACAATAAAAGCATCGGAAAGTCAATATAATTACGACATATTAAATAAGGCAAAAGCATAAACATTATCAAAGGTCAGGCTGAGCATACACAGCCGAAGTTAGGAGTTTTGGAAAAATGAAGAAATACATATCTTTCATTCTGACTTTTATATTCGTGTTTGCGCTGCACATCAAAGCGACGTTTGCGATCTCGGCGCAGAGCGCGATAACGGTCAACGCGGTTACGGGAAACGTCATATACGAAAAAAATGCGGACGCGAAACTTCCGCCGGCAAGCACGACAAAAATAATGACAGCGATAATCGCGATAGAAGAAGCCGACCCCGAAAAGGTCTGCACGGTATCGGAACGGGCGGCAAATGAGGGCGGCTCGCAACTCGGTCTGATAAAAGGCGAAAAAATAAAAATGAAAGACCTACTTTCCATGCTGATGCTCCGTTCCGCAAACGACGCGGCTGTTGTGATTGCCGAAAATGTTGCGGGATCCTCGGAAAAATTTGCCGAAAAAATGAATGAGAAGGCGGCGGCGCTCGGACTGACGTCAACGCATTTCGTCAACCCCAACGGAATGCCCGCGGACGGACACTACACAACGGCACGGGAGTTGGCAAAGATAGCCGTATATGCACTAGACAACACATCGTTCAGAAATCTTGTTTCGTCAAAGAGCCGACATCTTGAATACGGGAACATAACGATAACAAACTCAAACAGACTGCTTTCGTCCTACGACGGCGCGATAGGCGTTAAAACGGGTTTCACCAAGGCAGCGGGGCGCTGTCTTGTTTCCGCGGCGGAAAGGGACGGCACGGTGCTTGTAAATGTCACGCTGAACGACCCGAACGACTGGCGCGACCATGCGGCGATGTTTGACCTCGGCTTTTCGGTTTCAAGTCGATATGTGCTTTACAAGCAGGGCGAATACACGATAAGACGCGACGCGCTGAACGGCGACGGACAAATAATCTTTGCCAATGCGGAAACGATATATGCATATTCCTGCGCGGGGAAAACGGTTGAACCGAAAATAACGGAAAACCTGCTTCCCTGTTACTTTGCGCCTTACGAAAAAGGAACAAAAGGCGGAGAACTTGTCCTCGATTACGGCGGGAGCGTTCAAAAGATAGAACTTTATGCCGTAAACGACGTGGGAGAACTCGAAGAGGAGAAATCGGGAACGGAGAGATTTATATATTATCTTTCGCAACTTTTCAAAAAGGTCTTGCCATAATGAAAATTTTGGTGTATAATGTAAGTTGTGATTAAGTATATCTGAAAAGGACGCATTAAATTTGAGAATTCATAAATTCATAGCGGAGAGCGGCTATTGCTCACGGCGTGCGGCTGAGGAACTTGTCCGAGAGGGCAAGGTCTTTGTCAACAAAAAACCCGCAATAATCGGTCAGGACGTTGACCCGGAACGAGACAGCGTTTTCTGCGACGGACACAGACTGCACCTGAAAGTTGCGAACAAGAGATATTTTATCTTTTACAAGCCGAGAGGCGTTATAACAGCCATGAAAGCACAGGACGACAGAAGCGTTGTGGCAGACCTTATCGGCGGAATAAAGGGACGCGTTTACCCCGTGGGAAGACTGGACAGAGACTCCGAGGGACTGCTGCTTTTGACAGATGACGGCGAGACCGCGCAAAAACTTACTCATCCGTCGCATGAGATAGAAAAAACATACAGAGTAACGGTCAAGGGCGACCCGTCGGACGAACAGTTGGATACGCTCCGCAACGGCGTAACGCTTGACGACGGAGATGTAACACAGCCTGCGCAGGTCGAGATACATGCACAGAAAGACGGAAAAACGGTTCTGCACATAACCATTCATGAGGGCAAGAACAGACAGATAAGAAGAATGTGTGACGCTGTCGGGCTTGAAATCCATCTGCTGAAACGAATCGCTGTCGGGAATCTTTCGCTCGGGCATTTACAGCCGGGAGAATACAGACCGCTGACGACAAAAGAAACGGAAGAATTGCTTACGTCGGTCGGCATAAATCCCGCAACAAAAATAATTAAAAAGCCGCAGGACGTCAAAAAAAGCGACCCCGCGGCGCAGAAATACGCGCAAAGACAGAGAAAATCGACGAAATCCGTTTATGAGAAACGCTTTCTCAAACAGTTCGGCGACAAGAAAAAGAAAAAGTAAAACAAAGGGTGATACAAATGCAGAAAACTTACAAAATGAACATTGCGGGACTTGAAAGAGAATTGCCTCTCTGCCCCGTCAGCGACAGTCTTGATATCGCGGCGTTTATCATCTTCGGCGACGTTGAATTGACCGTCAAATGCGCGGAAGCACTCATTCCCCTGCTTCCCGAACACGATATCATGCTGACGGCGGAAGCAAAGTCCATTCCGCTTATTCACGAACTTGCAAAACAGCAGGGCGAAAACGAGTACATCATCGCAAGAAAAGGCGAAAAAGTATATATGCCCTCCCCGATAAGCGTCAATGTCCGCTCTATCACGACGCAAAGAGTTCAGACTCTCTATCTCGGCTCGGACGAAGCGGAAAAGATGAAAGGCAAACGAGTTCTTATCATCGACGACGTTATCAGCACGGGCGAATCGCTCAAAGCGCTTGAGGCGCTTGTAAGCAAAGCGGGAGGCAAAACCGTCGGCAGAGCCGCTGTTCTGGCAGAGGGCGACGCGGCGGACAGAAAAGACATCATCTTCCTTGAAAGACTGCCCGTTTTTCCCAAATAATCAAATATAAAGTTTTATCTCCCGCATTTCGATGCGGGAGATAAAACTTTATAAAGGGAAAACAATGTAGGCGGCTCTGCATGAGGTTATGCCGTCAGTGTTGCGAACACAACCCTGCCGACCACGAAAACCACTGCCGACAGGATAATAAAAATCAGAACAAAGGTATTGACTTTTTCCCTCCAACGCATCGCCAGAATCACGGCGTCTGCAACTGCGGCTATAATCATGGGTATCCAACGCAAAAGGTCGCTTCCCTGCCCCGTAAACAGGTCTCTAAGCATCCACGTAAAGCAGGCGACCAGCGCCAGCGCCGCAAGAGCCTCTGTTACGTGAAAAAGCGCGGCGCGGTAGATTTCCGAGCGGTACATAACGGGAATTGCCATTGAAAACACCGTCAGAAAAGCAAGCGAATACCAAAACATAAACGGGTGTACCGCGCCCGACGAGGTCTGCACGGTACGCAAAATCATTGCGGCTATCAGCATGCCGTATGAGGCAAACTGAACGGGAGCTATCGTATGCTCCGTATGCATCATACCCGACACAAGAATAACACCGGCGGTGACGGTCAGCATAGTGTAATCGGGAACGACATCGGAATTGACAAGCGATTGCCAAAAGCCTTTGTTGCCGAAAATCAGCAGCAAAACGGCGGCGACAAGAGAAAGCGCCGTCAAAGTATTGACAAAACCGTCAAAGCCCGTGCGGTACAGATCGGAAAAAGACGAGCGGCTGATGCGAACAAGACTTTGCGCACGCTCGGCGAAGAGGATAAAAAAATATCCGAGGAAAAACCATGAAATGACGGGATACAAAGAGGAATTTTGTAAAGCAGGCATAGTCGCACCTTCCTTTCGGCATATTTCAGCGTTGAATGGCCGTGATTTTTTACAAGACGTTGCCGCCGATAAAAACTTCGGGGCGCGCTTGATTTTTCCGACGTTTTCAAAATCATAAAAGCTCGGTAAAATCGGAAACATATCTATCGCAAAGGTTTTTCATTTCCTCGGCGTAAGGTTCGGACGGGTCACAGATTCCGACGACGGAAATTCTCGCTTTCGCGGCGTTTACTGCGGCATAAAAGGCGTCTTCGAAAACGACTGCATCCGACGCTTCGGTCTCAAAGTCGGAAAGAACTTTCAAGAACGAGTCGGGAATATCTTTTCCGAGACCGAGTTCTCGGGTGGAATAAACTCGTTCAAAATACCCGTCAAGACCGCAGCGTTTGAGAGGCGCGGTTATAAACGGCGTTTCGTTTGCGGTCAGAATACACATACGAACGCCCTTTTTTCCGTATTTTTCAAGAAATTCGGGAACACCTTTTCGCGGCAGCGCTTTGCTTATATAATAATCGCGAACATTGTCCTCTATCCACTTGAATATCTCATCAGATGTCATTTCGGGACAGTAATTGTCGTGCAAAAACTCTGCGGCGGCATACAGTGTCGGCATTGAGTTGAGCCTGTCGGTCAGTCCTTTTTCGGGTTCTCTGCCGACATATTCGACGAACGCTTCGCCAAAGCCCGTCCATGCGCCCATGGTGTCAAAAAGTGTGCCGTCAAAATCAAATATAAACAGTTTTTTGCTTTCAAAATCAATCAAAATCAAATACGACCTTTCCGTTTTCGAGTTTCAGATACGCGTCAAACGGTTTTCCGTTTTTGGAAATAAAACCTCTTATTTGGGACGTTTTGCCGTTCGTCAGCAAAAGTTTCATGTTGGAAACAGAAATAATGCGCCCGCAAATAACATTTCTGACGGTAAACTTGCACCCGTTATCGCGATAGCCGCGGCAGCCGTAACCGAACTTCGTTCTTGCGACATCGTTGCCGCAAAGAGGACATTTGCCGACAATATCGCCGAAAAAGCCGTCATCGGTATCTGTTTCGGGCGGCTGAGGAGTTCTCACTCCCGCAAAGACTTCGGCAATCTCTTTTTCGGCAAGTCCGACGCTTTCTGGAACGGTCATCTGACCGTGAAAGACCTTTTTGAGCGCTTTGCCGAGTTCGGAAGTCTTATATTTATCCATGCTGATATTCATTCGTGTCAAAGCCTCGATGAGATATTCTCCGTCGGGCAATATGGTGTAAACATCTTTTTTCAGCAATATATACTTTGTGTTGCAGGCGTTTTTGATTATACCTGTGCGGGTCGCCTCCGTGCCGAGTTCAAGTCCCTCGAAAATGGCGCGGTATTCTTCCGTGTCGTCTTCGTTTTCGCTTTCCTGCGCTTTCGCTTTTTCTTCTCTGAACGGGTTTTTCAGATAATTGTTCAGAGTTTCTATCGTATAGTGTTTCGGCGGCGTGGTCTCTTTTTCAACAGGCTTGAAATCAACATTCACGCGGTCGCCTTTTTCGAGGCGAGGCAGTATCTTGTCCTGCTTTCCGTATTCGTCAAAGCGCGTCCAGCCGGGTGTAACGATAACTGTGCCTTTGAGCGAAAAGTCTTCAAGACCGCCGACATTTATCTTTATCTCGGTTTTCTCGGCGACGCATTCTTCGGAGCAGAACACGGCGACAAAACGGCGCATAACGGCGGAATATACCTGTTTTTCCGCAGGCGAAAGTTTTGAAGCGTCGGGAATCTTATATGTCGGAGTAAGCGCGGAGTGCGACTCTATTTTCGAATCGTCGAAAATGGTCTTTGCGTCCTTGAATTTGACGGGATAACCGACCGCCGCAACATTCGCGATTATCTTTTTTATCTTATCTTTTTCGGCTGTTGCAAGATATTCTGAGTTGGTTCTCGGATATGTCAGATAGCCCTCTTCGTAAAGTTTTTGGACTATTGCAAGGCTGTCGTCCATTGACATCTTGTACTTTTTTCCGAGAAAATTCTGCAATTTTGAAAGCGAATACAATTTGCCGGGAGCAAGTTTGTCTTTTTTCCTCTTGACGTCTGTAACAACGGCATCTGCCGCATTGTATTTTGCGCAGAGTGCTTCCGCTTTGGCAAGTTCGTCTTTCGTGAACTTCTTTTTGGAGTTCAGTTCTACGACCTGTCCGTTCGTTTCAGCCTGCGAACGAAGCGCATAATACTTTTCGGGAACAAAATTGCGTATCTGCATATCGCGGTCGTATATCGCCTTTACAACGGGCACGATAACACGCCCCACGCGCAGAAGTGTGCCTGTTTTAAGCGTCGCAAATCTCGTCAGATTGACACCGTAAAGCCAGTCCGTATATGTGCGGGCATAGCCCTCGTTCGCAAGATTTTCGTATTCGGTCTCTTCTTTCATCTCCGAAAGTGCGGAGCGTATCGTTTCGGGTGTCTGGTCGGGCAGCCACAGGCGCAGCAGTTTTTTGTTCCGAACGCCCGCGTGAGTTATGCAGAGACGGACTATTATTTCGCCCTCTCTGTCTGCGTCTCCCGCGTTGATTATATCGGAGACATCTTCGCGCAAACAAAGCGTTTTTATGGTCTCAAACTGTTTTTCGACGCCAGAATCGACTTTTTTTGTCGCGTCTTTTCGCAGGTTGAAGCGAAATTCTTTCGGGAAACACGGAAGCGTTGCCATTGTCCACCGCGTCGAGCCGTCCGGATTGGGAGAATAATCATCTATGTCAGCCAAAGAAAACAAATGACCGAACGCCCAAGTTACAAGATACTCCCCGCCGTAAAAAAAGCCGTCTCCCCTGCGCATTTTATAATCGTTAAACGACTCAATGCCCGCAACGATGTTGCGCGCAAGACTCGGTTTTTCGGCGATTATCAGTTTCATCGTGTTCTTTCCTCTACCATCTTTCGGATGTTCTCTCGCGGCAACCAGCATAGTTAATTGCAGTCATTATATTATAATACTTTCGCGCCGAAAAGTCAAGGCGCGAGAAATACTTCCCGCGCCTCCGGATTAATTCTTTTTGAACAGAGCAAAACAAACTTTTTATCCATGTCTTGTGCCGCATAGGGTTATTTGCTTTTTTCTTCATTTTATGAAGAAACCCTTCGGTTATAATATATATATCCTCATCATAAATCAAGACGAAGAGATTTTCTCTTCGCCTTGTGCCTTTATCATTTTGAAATATTGTTTTTCAATTGAGTCAAACTTTCTATTGCATTATCCTCTTTAAGAAAACCGCTCAACAAAGAATCCGTGTCTATCTTAACTTTTTCCCACGTTCCCCGTCCGGGCTGAACGATAGATATAAGTACTCCGTTTGAAACAAAATCAATCGCTTCAAGCTTTCCTCTAACATATCTATACGATACTCCGCCGATTGTATAAACTCCGCTGGCATCGGTTTTCAAGTTTCTTAAATCGTTTGAGTTTACAGCTGTTTTCCCGATAATATTCTCCGAAGAAACTCTATCTGACAAAGGACGTATTCTAACAGTTAAACTTACTTTGTTTTTTGCACCAGAGCCACTTACATTTATCATATATGAGTAACTGCCAAACTCGCCATGTTCAGGACAAAAATCAAGAACGCAGTTTCGAAATGAACCAAGCTCCGAAATCTGATCGAAATAAATAAACGAAGACGGCAGATTCATTGTCGCAACAACTTCTTTATATTCTTCGTAACTGTTGTAACACGGATAATCCTCACAAATTATCCCAGATTCAGCAGGAATTGTCGTTGTCTCTGAAATTTGTGCAGAAGATGTTCCGTAAATATATTTTTTAGTAGTGTTTGTCTTATTCTCACGACTTGTAGTATTTTGCACAGAAACAACTGACTCAGCAGTAACACCCGTATCCGAATTCTGTTTCGAGGCTGTTTCAATTACAGTATCCTCGTTTTTACCAAAAACAGAATCATTTACGTCTAACGAGCAGAATCCATCAAGGCGAGAACTCTCCGTAGGTTCTCCTGAAAAAGTTTTCGGATCTTTTTTCCCGGAAAATCCGATTGTCAAAATCGACGCAAACAAGACAATGCATACAACAACAGAAACTCCCACATACAGCAATGTCTTCTTTTTTCCGATTTCGACATTCGTTCTCGAAGAATTCTTTCTGTTTTCGGATGACTCATTTTTCGATGTCTTTTTAAAGTTCATAAAAGACTCTCCTTATTTAAGTTTTCAATTAAACTATCAACTATTCGTTTTGCGAATGATCATATATACTGCGATTTGATTCGATCAGATATCTGCAATGATCGCAAATTTCAAGGTTTTCAACGACGCTGTCATCATTTTTATAACGACCGTATATACACCTATCGTCATAAAAATGATCTTGCACAGAAGAATTCAAATCGGATGCATACGATGCAGCATGATCCAAAGAACGCCCATATAAATGTCCGAATTCATGAACCAATGTCTTAATTTCATTTTCTTTCGAATAGAAGTTCATTATTCCGATTAATCCAACGGGGTAATACGTCACTCCGCGTCCATAATTCACATAATGCTGTCCATCCTTAACAATACAATAATCATGCCCTAAAAATGCAATTTTAAACAGTGAAGAAGCATCTGGCATCGGGATTCTAAAAAGATTATTCGTAATATTCTTGTGATGTAATTCATTTGTAACAAAATTCTCGGCAGAATAGAGCAACGAATTCATACATTCGGAATCTTCTGCATGATTACACATAACATTGTATGCTGAATTGCAGTTCAAATCAGAATAAGAATCGAACCCCGTAATCGTATAATTGATCACAATCCCGAAATCATCCAAATACTTGTATTTCAATGCTTTCATTGAATTTTCAATGCGAGAGGCATAATCGGGAAATCTCGAAACATATCCACCGTCATATAAGGCATCAACATTCACTGTTGCTTTATCGCTTACCACTATATTATATGATGAACTTTGAGAATTTGCCATAACCGTAATCGTTCCGGATCCAGGAACTGAAAAAAGCATATGTCCTGTCGAATCGATTATGCCTAATTCACTGTTCGACAGCGACCATGTAAAATTCTGTTCCAAACTGTCAGGAGAATAAGCAACGGCTTTTAGATCAGCACTCTCGGATGTTTGAATTTCATCCAAAAAATACCGTCTAGTAACTGTTTCTGCGGGAGCATTTGTCCGAATGTCGTAAAGAATCACTCCCGACGGAGGATTTTCAACAGTCTCAAAGATCCATTTAAAACTCGAACTGTCAGAATATTCGGCATACACAGCCGAATTATTTTCGCCTTTCATCGCACCTGTCGCAGTATTTGAATTACTCAGGGCGAGACCGTTATCGGTTCTTGATATCATCCACCTTGCATTTTTTCTGATTCTCAAAATATTTTCGGCAACATAATTGCTTTCATACTGTTCAACATTTCCGATATCGGCACAAACCGGCATCAACAAAGAATTGAACGGTCTGATCGAATAACACCCTCGCCCCAAATATTTAATCTTGAATATTTGCTTCAAGGTCTCGAAATCCGAAACATCCGAATCGGATTTTGCTTGCAAACTTAAATCGGTATTTCCGCTCAATCTGCCACTCGACGTAAGGTATAAATTCGATGCACAATTTTTGACAAAATAGCAACCGTTCGGAATTTGAACATACACGGTGCAGTTTTTCGAATAAACCTCTCCGAGATATGTAACCGATGCTGTTAAAGTCGTCGTCCCGGCACGAAGGCCGCTGACCGTGCCGTTCGTATCCACAGTTGCTACGGAAGTGTCAGAGACAGACCATTCAACGGACAAATCCGACGGAGTTGTTGTGGCAGTAACAGTAGAAGTTTCATTTTCGAGAATCGAAACGGAGCTTGAACTCAATGTCACAGTCGCCGCAACGTCATTTACATTTAAAGCTTCGTCTGTCAAATTGTCGAACAAACTGTCGGTTTCGAATTCATCGTACATTTCATCAACCGAAAAACATTCAGTATGTTTTTCAACGGAATCGACGGTTGAGGCATTGAAGATTCTGCCGAAAGGGAAAACAGAGAGAATGATTCCGCAAAAGAGAATTACAGCAATCTGTAGCATTACTTTATTATTTTTCATTTTTACTTCTCCTATTCATTCTGATTTTGAATTTCTTCAGCGCATAGTCCGATTTTTAATGAACTATGCGTAAAGGAGAAGTAAAAGCAAACTGTACGCCTTTTCAGCGGCATGATGTCGAACAGAATCATAGACGAACAAATATATTCTCAAATTTTACGCACCTCGTATCGGTTTTCGTGACAATACGATAACGCATAAAATTCAAAATGTCAATGCATTTTCGGGATATTTTTTTTTTTCGTTCGACAGGATTTTTCAAGCTTCAACAAAATGCGACACAATCACCCAAAACATTGCAAAACACAACAATTTCAAGAACTCTCGTGAACGAAAAAATGCGTAAGCCGAGATTCAGAAACCGGTTATACGCATATAAGAAAAAAGAAAAAAACGGACTCAAATTTCAGCCACACCCGTTATAACGAAAAACCAGCTATAAAAATGCGGTCAAATTGTTTTTCGGAATGATGCAAATACATTCCACCTTTAAGCATTTATATGCTAACACATTTATTAAAGTTTGTCAAGAGTTTTTTCGAATTTTTGTTTAAACTTTCAATAAATATTGAGACACTTTCTCGTGTTGCGGAATATTTATCATGACATCCTGAGGTTCTGCATCGCTGTTACATTATAATATATTATGAAAAAAACCGAAAAAGTATTGAAATACATGTCGTTTTATGGTAGAATAAAATGAATACGCAAACTATGACTTATTGAGAGGAGGCGTCCGAAATGAGCGGACAGAAGAATGCAAAGATGTATTTTGCGGGAGCAGTCATATTGGCAGTTGTTGCAACAGCCGTTGCCTTTACGCTGTTCTTTGTATCGGGCAATGACGGAATATACAGCAAGATATCCGCAGAAAACTCCTCTCAAAACGAACAGCCGCCGCAAGCGGACGTTCCTGCGCTTTCAGAGTTCAAAACGGTTGAAGAAATGCAGCAAGCGATAGACAAATATACGCAGTATCTCGCGTCCGACCTGCTTGAACTCGTAAACAACGAAAACGCAGTAAGAGAAAAAGATCTTGACCTTATTTCGGTCTCGGGCTTTTCCGACATAAAACTCGAAAGAGAAGCCGCAGAAAAACTGAACGCCTTTATTGCACAAGCAAAACAGGACGGCGAAACCGTAACGGTATTTCGCGGCTACACAACGGCGGAAGAGCAGCAGGAATACTATGACGCCGAATACAGAAAGAATCAGGGCGCGGGATATACAAACGACGAAATGGCGGAACAAAAAACACTCCGCTCGGAAGCCAAACCGGGATACAGCGAATATCAGACGGGGCTTGCAGTTTCAATAGGCGAAACATCTTCGACGGAAATTTCCGTTGTCAAGAACAGTTCGTTTTACAAGTACGCAACGGAAAATATATGGAAATACGGCTTTATTCTCAGTTATCCCGAAGATAAGACCGCTGTTACGGGGCATTCGTTCGAACCGTGGCATTTCCGCTATATCGGGGATTCGGAACAGGCGCAGTTCATAATGAAAAACGGAATGTGTCTGGAAGAATACAGGGACTATCTTACAAGCAGAATAGAGACCTTGAAAAAGAATATAGAAGACGAAAACTCCAAAAAGATAGGAACATACAATAAATAAAAAATTTTCCGCAAAGTAAAATGCTCTCCCGTTTTTCGGGAGGGCATTTTTTTACACTATAACAGTTGCAGGAACGGTATCACCGTAGAATATTGGTTGATTCCCTCGCCCGAATTGGGGGTGAGGAACGAAAATGCCATATCGGCAAGGAAGCAAACCACAAGGACTGTGCATACGATGTATCTTACGGGTTTCGGGATTTTCGAGAACAGATTGTCGAGCGCAGGAGCGATGAAATACACGAAAAGACTTCCCATTATGCCGAACAGCAGTATTCCGATGAAGCAGATTCTTCCGTTCAGATTAAGGAACATATCGCTGTAATCCCACCACTTTTCGTGGTACATTTTTTCAAGGAAGAAACTTGTTGCGTATTCGACAACCGAGCAGACGCCGCAGATAATAAAGAATGTCAGAATAGGTTTTTTAAGCCAACGGCGCAGGAAGATTATCGCCGCCATGGCGCCCGTGCCGTAAATCGGAAGCCACGGACCATACATTGTGCCGCGATTTACGATAATACCTTTTTCTGCAAACGTCAGACATATTTCCCATATCCAACCGACAAATGCGGCAGAGAAGAATAGCAAAAGCATTTTGTCAAAGGTATAACGGCGTTCGGGATGCAACGAACGATGAACCACTTTCGTTTTTGTTCCGGGGGCAAGAGGGTATGCGTCCGCAGGATACGGACTTTCCACAGGCAAAGGCGCGTTCAAGGCGCGGTCGATAAATAATTCGTTTTTCGGTTTGCCGTTCAGAACGGCGTCCGCGCGCAGATCCATATAATACTCTGTCTTTGTGCCGGTATAATATGCATTGACATAAAAAATATTGAGAAGTCCGACGGTGAGCAGACCGAGAATACGCCACCCTACGAAAGACAAATCAAGCGTAAACGCGCGCCATTTCTGCCCTTTCATCATCTGTTTTGAAAGCGCAAAAGCCTCTCTCGCGGTGACGGAAGGATTTTCCGCAAGTATGTACGGTATCATCGAATATTCGTAATGCTTTATAATACCGCCTACGATTGTCAGCCACCAAAGGAATGAGAATATCTCTTTTTTTAGCATGACCCATACGACACGGGGCACGCTGTGTTGACGGAACACGAAAAATGTTTTGATTATTCTTGTTTTATATCGGCGCGCTTCCAAAAAATACCGTTTTTCGCCGACGCGGAGACTTGCCGAAATAAATATGTCGTACGCGATTTTGACAACAAACCCGATAAGAAGCCCTATGCCGACTATCACCGTGTTTGAGGAAGCGAACATTATCGCGCTTCGGGCGATGTTGAGTATTGCGCTGTCGGAGTCAAACGTATGCTCAACAACGACCTGCACTCCTTGCTTTACGACGGGGCTGATGCCTTTTATCGAATCAATCCCGTCAATAATGCCGTCAAGCTTTCTGATTATCTCATCTCTTACCTTATCTACCGCGGCATCCTGTTTTTCGGTCTCGGACGAGCTGGTCAGCGAGCCGATGGAAAACATCGACGAATAAAGTCCGGCGACAACGGCGACAAACAGACAAACGACAACAAGCCGCCAATAATTGAATCTTATTGTCTGTTTTGCGCCTTTTTTCAGTTGCTTGAACGATTGCATTTTCAATCCCCTTTTGCATATACTTCGGCGATACTCTTCGCCTGCTTTTCTATTTCTTCTCTCAAACTTTCGGGAGCCAAAACCTCGATACGGGAACCGAATTGCATAAGCCATCCGATAAGCGGCGGTCCGACATAAGTTTCGAACCGTGTGGTAAACGTGCCGTCCCCGTTATCGGTTATCCCGACATCCGTTCCGAATTTGTCGTAAATGACACCGACAAGGTCATTGGATGCTTTGAGGCGGACATATATCCGCTCACAGGCATACATTCCGAAAACGCGTGTTCCGTATTCCTTTATATCCATACCGTTCGGCAGAGGCAGTCGCGCGGCGTCGGAAAGCGTGACGTTTTCCATTTTGTCCACGCGGAAATGAGACACTTTCCCGGGGTGTTTTTCATCGTAGGCAAGGCAGTAATAATTTTCATCGTCCCACGCAAGCGCGTAAGGACTGACAGTTCTCATATCGCCGCGATAAACGCGAACGGGAACGCCCTGCGGAGTTTTTGACGCTCCGTAATTAAAATAACGGAAATTTACCTGTTTATCTGCGACTATCGCGTTATGAAGAGCGTCTACATTGTAATAAATACTCTCATTACCGGTCTTTGCGCGGTCGTTGAAAAATATCTGTCGCCTTATCTGTCCCGAAAGAGAACGCGATGTCAGCGTTCCGAGTTTTGAAATAAGAACGTCGGACTTTTTCTGCGTTATGAACTTTGCGGAAGCGACCGCGTCGGCAAGCAGTTTCAATTCGGCAAGTTCGAAATCTCTTGCGCCGATATAATATCCGTAACTCACACCGCCGCCCTTGACGCTTACAATATCCATACCGAAAAGACGCAGTTGCTCTATGTCGTCGTAAACGCTCTTGCGTTCAGCCTTTATTCCCTGTTCGGAGAGTGACGCAAGAATTTTTTCCATAGTCAACGGGTGTTCTTCGTCGCTTTCTTCCAAAAACAAACGTGCAAGATACATTATTTTCAGTTTTTGAAGCGCGCTTTTTGCCACGGAAGACACCCCACTTACGGCTGTTTTATCATATATTTTTTCGATAAATGTCTATGCAGAGTTATTATACAATATTTTGTCACATTTGTAAAGACTTTGCCGAAAATAAAATATTTACAACATACTTTTGTCACACATCTTAATTGACAAGAATTTTCGGACGGCGTATAATATATTTATAGTATAAATATTCAATGCAAGGAGTTATTGTAAATGGAAAGAGTTTATAATTTTTCCGCAGGGCCGTCGATGATGCCCGAAACGGTACTTAAAAGAGCGGCAGACGAAATGCTGAACTGCAACGGAAGCGGTATGTCCGTTATGGAAATGAGCCACAGATCAAAGTCTTTTGAAGAGATAATCAACGGTGCGGAAGCGATGCTTCGCGAACTTCTTAATATTCCCGACAACTACAAAGTGCTTTTCCTGCAAGGCGGCGGTTCGACGCAGTTTGCCATGATCCCGCTCAACCTGATGAAGAAAAAGAAAATAGATATATGCGTAACCGGTCAATGGGCTAAAAAAGCGGCGCAGGAAGCGGAAAAATACGGTCAGGTACACGTTGTCGCATCGTCTGCGGATAAAACTTTCAGTTATATTCCCGAACTTGACCCCGCAACGTTCGATCCCGATGCGGACTACTTCTACATCTGCCAGAACAACACAATATACGGAACGCATTACTCAAAACTGCCCGAAACAGGCAACGTTCCTCTTGTTGCAGACCTCTCGTCCTGTATTTGTTCCGAGCCGATAGACGTTTCGAAATACGGGCTTATCTTTGCGGGCGCACAGAAGAACCTCGGTCCCGCAGGCGTGACGATAGTCATAATCAGAGAAGACCTTATCTCCGAGCCGATGGAATTCACTCCGACGATGCTCCGTTACGACATTCACGCAAAGAACAATTCGCTTTACAACACACCGCCGTGCTACGGCATCTATATGTGCAAACTGATGTTCGAGTGGCTCAAAAACGATATCGGCGGACTTGAAAATATGGCAAAGATAAACCGCAAAAAAGCGGATATCCTTTATTCGTATCTCGACTCTTCAAAACTTTTCAAACCCACGGTACAGGGCGACAGCCGTTCGATGATGAACGTTCCGTTCGTTACAGGTGACGCCGAGCTTGACGCAAAGTTTGTCAAGGAAGCCGCAGCTGCGGGCTTTGTCAACCTCAAAGGTCACAGAACCGTCGGCGGTATGAGAGCGTCCATATACAACGCAATGCCTGTCGAGGGTGTTAAAGCACTTGTGGAATTCATGAAGAAATTCGAAGCGAAAAACGCGTAAACGTCAAAGGAGCAAATACTATGTTCAAGATAAAGAAACTCAACAAGATAGCGGCGGTAGGCACGGATATTCTCGATGCGGACAAATTCACCTGCACCGACGAGATAGATGCACCCGACGGTATACTTGTCCGCAGCGCGGATATGCACGAATACCCTCTGAACCCTGAACTCAAAGCCATTGCCAGAGCCGGCGCGGGAACGAACAATATTCCTCTTGACAAATGCGCCGAAAAAGGCATCGTCGTTTTCAACACCCCCGGCGCAAACGCCAATGCGGTAAAAGAACTTGTTATCACTTCCCTGCTCCTTTCGTCCAGAAACATCATCGGCGGCATAGAGTGGGCAAAAACCCTTAAAGGAGAAGCGGACGTCGCAAAACTCGTCGAAAAGGGAAAGAGCCAATTCGTAGGTCCCGAGATAAAGGGCAAAACGCTCGGCGTAATAGGTCTCGGCGCAATAGGCGCACAGGCGGCGGAAGCGGCGTTCTACCTCGGCATGAACGTTATCGGATACGACCCGTTTATGTCCATAGAAACGTTTATGACAAAAATGCCGTTTGCAAAAAAAGTTGACGACGAAAACGAAATATTCGAAAAAGCGGATTATATCACTCTTCATCTGCCGCTCAACCCGCAGACGAAAGAAATGATAAACGCCGAAACGCTTGCAAAATGCAAAGACGGCGTAAGAATCGTCAACCTCGCAAGAGGCGGACTTGTCAACGACGAAGCGCTTGCGCAAGCCCTCGAAAGCGGCAAAGTTGCGTGCTATGTCACGGACTTCCCGAACGACAAAACGCTTGAAATGAAAAACGCGATAGCTATCCCCCACCTCGGTGCGTCCACGCCCGAATCGGAAGACAACTGCGCGATCATGGCGGCGTCCGAAATTAAGGATTTCCTGCTTAACGGCAATATCAAAAACAGCGTCAACTTCCCGAGCGTAAGTTCGGAAAGAAGCACGGGCACACGCTATTGCATCATACACAAAAACATTCCGACGATACTCAATCAATGCACGGCTGTTCTCAGCAACGGCGACCGCAACATCGACCACCTGACAAGCAAATTCAAGGGTGATTACGCATATACAATAGTCGATATGACCGAAAACACAAACGGCGCCATCGGCAAAGAACTTGAAGCCATTGACGGAGTTATCAGAGTTACCGTGCTGTAAAACATAAAAATTTCAGGGGCTGTAAAAAAACTTGTGTTTCTTTACAGCCCCACATTTAACATATCCGAAAGGAGGTTTACGTTGTGAAAATCACGGTCACGGAAGACGGCAAAATAATTAAAGAATATCTTCTCGACAACGGCTTTTCTACCTCGCAGATACGCACGCTTAAAAAGACCGAAAACGGCATAACCGTCAACGGAGAACCTTCGACCGTCGGAAGACTTCTCAAAAACGGAGACATTCTCGAACTAAAAACGGAAGATGCCAGCCCGACACCCGTCGAGCCTGCGGATATTCCGCTCGATATTCTTTACGAGGACGACGATATTCTCTGCGTCAACAAGCCGAAAGGACTTGCGACGCACCCGCACGGACAGCATACAAAAACACTTGCAAACGCTTTTGTATATAAATATCCGTCGCTTGTTTTCAGACCCATCAGCCGACTTGACGCAAACACGAGCGGTATAGTTCTCATCGCAAAAAACCGCTATGTTTCAAACCTTTTGGCAAGCGAAATATCATGCGGAAGCATTAAAAAAACATATATCGCCATTCTTGACGGCATTCCGACCGAAAAGACGGGAACGATAAACGCGCCCATAGCGCGCAAAGCGGGCAGTACCATAGAACGCGAAGTTTCGGAAAACGGCAAAGAAGCGATAACTGACTATTCCGTTCTTGCCGTCGGTGGCGGACACGCGCTTGTCGAAGCGCACCCGCGAACGGGCAGAACGCACCAACTGCGCGTCCATTTTTCACATATAGGCTGCCCGATACACGGCGACGGCATTTACGGCGCGGACGCCGACGACTGCAAAGGACACGTCCTGCACGCCCGTCAACTCTCGTTTATCCACCCGAGAACAAACGAGCGCATAACCGTCACCGCTCCCCTGCCGCAGGATTTCGTTGACCTCTGCGGGAAATATGGGTTGAAATATAACTTTTTATAATCAAAATATTTCAAATCCCGCAATATTCACAATAAAGATAAAGGTGTACCCAGAGAAAAATTCCTGAGCGAACCTCTTTTAAGTATATAATCACTGTTAAATATACAAGTTAGACTAGCAAACCTAACTGTTTCATTTATAGATTTGTTTTAGTTCATTAAGAGACAGTAATTGTTTACTGTTTTCAATACTGTTTAATACCATAAAATCGCAATAATGTCCAGAAAACTGCACAGACTCAGCATTTTTCTTTTTCAAAGCTTTTTCCTTCGCGCTCTTTGTTTCTTTAATTCCAAAATAAAGAGAAGCACAGGCAAGTACAAATAGTATCACACGGACAGCCTTGGCTTTATCAATTTTCATAAATTACCCTCACTCAAATTTTATATTGTTCTATGTCATTTTGATTTAATGGATCAAGCCCCAGTTGATTAAACTTTTCTTCTATCAAAGTTTTTTTATTATTTTTGCGTTCTAATGTATAGTTTTCTATAAAAGACTTCATGTTGCTTTCTTCTGTTTTAATTGCAGATTCCTCATTCATTTTGGCATCTTTTTCAGTTCTCAAATTTAAAATAAATGCGACTACCGCAGGGATGAAAACGAGTATCGCTACAATATAACTACGAACAAGCAGAGAAACTAACATTGATATTGCGGAGCAGATAAAAGTCAAATAGAAACTTTTTTTTGCTTTTATCCAAATGTTTTTTTCAATTGAATCCTTATGTTCCTCAATTTGCTTTTCCATTTCATCAGTTCGGGCTTTGACTGATTCACTATCTTCTATATACCCACAATAAATCGGCATTGTTCCTACAGGAAATGCCCGTATCGTTTTATCTTCTTGTCCTATACGAACGCTTGTGGTATACTCCGGTACTGTAATTAATGACGCTTTGCTGAGAATTGGCTCGGAATTATAATGAAGATCACGAACACAATCACCAGGCAAAGACCGTTCTAGTTTACTGCGAACTTGTAAAGCATGAAGAGGGACAACAGTAGTCGCATCAAAATGATTATTTTCAGTTATTTCCCGAATTTTTGTTTCAGGAACCCCTTCCAGTGATGGAAGATCGGATGAAAGTATCAAACTTTCACGAAAAAGATCATTATCAAAATACTTATTCTCATCCTCAAATACTGTAGATGTAATTTTTATTTCTCCGCTCATTGGAACCCATTCTGTTCCATATGGCTTATTATATCCTATACTTGCCGTATAAGATACATTAAAGTCGATTTCACTGCAAAACACCGTATGCTCTATTTCACGCACTTCCGAAAGGTCATTTTCCAAGGCCTCTAACGGAGCATCTTCTTTAGCTAATGTCAAAATAGCCTCTCTTAAAAACTGTTTTTTATTATATTTTACTGCGTACCTACCTTCGTAATGAGGAAGAACTTCAATTTTTTGGGTTGCGCTTTCTGTCACATTATACACATTCTGTGTTTCAATTTTCTGTTGAACAGAAAATTGTGCTCCGCACATATTACAGATCCCTTGCGTTTCAGAAACCATTGCTATATCTGTTGAACCACATCCAGGGCAGGAAATCGTTTTAATATCTAATGCCATCGTCATCACCTATCATCTAATATGTATTTAATTTCTTGTTTCTTAAATATCGAAAATCTACTTATTGCACTGAGGACATTCATTTGCGGAATCGCTTGCTTCGTTCAATATCTTATTAATTTGTGCAGCAAACTCTTTAAAATCGATATTTTCATCTCCATACTTTTCTTTTGCTTTGTTCGTAGCTAATGCAAAAATTTTTCTTTTATCAAACAAATATGTATCATAATAAAAGTCCGTATGAAACTCACAAGTTTTGATTGCACCGATTTCTATTAAAATATCAAATGCAATCTTTCGGTATTCGTCCATTTTTTCAATGTCTCTTTTTGTAGCCCCAATAATTTTTCCTCCACTCATAGTAAATCACAATCAGAAATTCGTACAACATTAAAGTTTTATAACAACCTGAAGCATAAAATATATACAGTCGCTCCTCCTTTCCTTTTAACAACATAATCCGCATTATGTTGTAAACGAAGACAAAAAGCATATATTATCTATATACAAGACAGACGCATATAGTTTGAGACCTTTTCATTTTATAAAACATAAAAAGAAAAGGCTTTGTTGCTATGCCAATTTTTTAATTATTTTCATTTTTTTACATTTTTTAACGTTGTTCTGTTGACAAAGCGTTCTTTTTGTGCTATTATATTTATAGAAGATTTGTATACATATCAACAGAATATTCTTTAATACAACATAATGCGGATTATGTCGCAAGCGTCGCCGAGTGGCGGCGTTTTTTGTTTTTCGGCTATAATATCAAGTGCATATTTTCCATGCGGCGGCGGTGCTCGGTGCCGGTGGAGATGATATATATGCGGGTGGTGTTGATACTGCTGTGCCCGAGAATATCCGCAAGTTTTGCTATATCCTTTTCAATGCCGTAAAAAACGCGGGCGAAAAGGTGGCGAAGATTGTGCGGAAATACTTTTTGCGGGTTGACATTTGCTGCTTTGCATAAAGATTTCATTTCACGCCAGATGTTTGTGCGGTTTATCGGTTTGCCCGCTTTTGTTATAAATATCATACCGGTTTTTATATTCTGCTCTGCGGCATAGCGGAGCAGTTTTTTTCGGAGTTCTTTTACGATAAATATAACGCGCGTTTTTGATTTGCAGTTTACGACCGCTTCACCTTGTTTTGCAGCTTCAACCGTGATATATCGAAGTTCGCTGACGCGGATTCCCGTTCCGCAGATTGTTTGAAGAATCAATTTCAGCCTTTCGTTGCGCTTTTCGGCGGCTTCGCAGAGCCGCGCGTATTCAGATTTTGTCAGTTCCTTTTTTTCGGAGCAAAATATCTGACGTTGAATTTTTAAGGTTTTGACTTTTAAATCATGCCAACGCAAAAACGCAAAAAGGCTGTTGATACTTGAAAGCATGGAATTAACGCTGCGTGCGGCATAGTTTTGCATTATTTGCCTTTTATATGCAAGCACGGCATCTTTTGTGATTTCTGACATTTGGACATATTCGGCAAAGGCTGCAACATCGCGGATATACTTTTCTATCGTGGCGGGGCTTCTCTCTTCCGATATGAGATACTCTTTGTATGCGGCTAAAATCGAGGTTGTGATAAATCGTTTCTGCACCTTTTTTCTCCTCTGAACAAAAATATTCCCCCTGACGGTATCAGGGGGAATAAAATTTAACTTATGATATTCGGTTTTACATATCGTTTGCAACGATGTCTTCAAGGGTCTCGCGGAGAACCGCAAGGGACGTTTTGCCGTTGTTTATCATGGCAACGGGAAGTCTGCCTATGCGGTTGTAGTTGGACGCCATTGAATAGTTATACGCGCCCGTGGTGGCAACCGCGCATATATCGCCGCGGCAAACGGAGGACGGAACCATAACGTGCTCTTGAATTACGTCGCCGCTTTCGCAGCATCTGCCGACGACGGAACACTCCATATCGCATTTTTCGTTCATTTTGTTTGCGATGAACACGGTATACGGGGAGCGATAAAGCGCGAAACGCGGGTTATCGGTCATGCCGCCGTCAACGGAAACATAGTTTTTGTAACCGGGAATACGTTTGACGGTTCCGACGGTGTAAAGCGTCATTCCCGCGTCAGCGACGATGCTTCTGCCGGGTTCGAGACGTATGGACGGCAGATCAATGCCGAGACCGGCTGCGGTCGCTTTAAGAGACTCCGAAACCTGTCTGATATTGTCGGCGATGTCTATAACGGGGTCGTTTTCGGTATAACGAACGCCGTAGCCGCCGCCGAGGTCGAGAATTTCGGTCACATAGCTGTGGTCACGCTTCATTTTCATGATAAAGCCGAGCATGATAACGGAAGCGTCGAGAAATACCTGCGAATCGAAAACCTGCGAGCCGACGTGGCAGTGAAAGCCTTTGAGCGCGATGTTTTTGAGAGAAAGAGCGTGAACGGAGATCTCTTCGGCTTGTCCCGTTTCGATGCTTGAACCGAATTTGGAATCGACTTTTCCCGTCGCGACCGCTTCGTAAGTGTGCGGGTCGATACCGGGTGTAAGACGAAGCAAAACGGGCTGAACAACGCCTTTCTCTTCGGCGATGCGGTCTATCGCGTCAAGTTCTTCGACATTGTCAACGACAAAGTAGCCCACGCCGTTGGAAATGGCAAAATCTATATCAGCGTCAGTCTTGTTGTTTGAATGGAAATATGCTTTTTCAAGAGGAAAACCCGCTTTCATCGCGGTGTAAATTTCTCCGCAGGAGACAACGTCTGCGCCGAGCCCCTCTTCTGCGACGATTTTATACATTTTTTTGAACGACGCCGCCTTGCTTGCGTAAAGCGCGCAGGAATCGCCGCCGAAATATTTTTTCATCGCGTCGGCATAGGTGCGGCAGTTTTCTCTTATGCGCGGTTCGTCCATAACATAAAGAGGCGAACCGAATTCGGAGATGAGTTCGGGGGTCGGGACGCCCGCAAAGGTCAGGATTCCGTTTTCAACGCCGATATTTTTGCAAATCATATTTTTAACACTCCTTAAAGCATCATTTTTCTGAGATGGTCGGGAGAAAGTGCGGAGAGGTCGGCGGGTGCGACATCGAAAACGGTTTTACAGCCGCGCCAGCCTCTGTCATACATTTTTTTAATCGCGCGGGCATAAGCGACAAGCACGCTGCCCGTGAATTCGGGGTTGGAATCGAGCTTTAACGAGAACTCGCAAACGTGGGTGTTCTCTTTGTCAAAGCCGGTTTTGCCGGAGCGGATAACGCTGCCGCCGTGAGGCAGCGCCGCGTGGTCTCTTGCCATTTCTTCGGAGGAAATGAAATGAACCGCGGTATCATAATCCGAGAAATAGTTCGGCATGGTTTTGATTTCGTTTTCTATATACGCAAGGTCGGCACCCTCTTCGGCAACGACATAGCATTCTCTGGTATGCTTTTCTCTTGTGGACAGCACGGGATCTTCGCCGTTTCTGACAGCTTCGACTGCGGACGCAACGGGAACGGTATACTGTCTCGCGTCTTTAACGCCCTTTATGCGGCGAATCGCATCGGAATGACCTTGGCTGACACCTCTGCCCCAGAATGTATAATCCTGTCCGACGGGAAGAACCGCGTTCATATAAAGTCTTGCGAGGGAGAACAGTCCCGGATCCCAGCCACAGGAAATAAGGGCAATATTGTCGCCTATCTTTGCAGCATCATCAACATTTTCAAAATGTTCGGGAATCTTTGCGTGGGTGTCAAAACTGTCGATAACATTGAAATGTTTCGCAAGCGCGGGGGTCATTTCGGGCAAGTCCGTGGCGCTTCCGCCGCAGATTATAAGAACATCGATTTTATCTTTGAATTTTTCGAGTTCGTCGGTATGATAAACTCCTACGCCCGCGGTTCTGATCTTAACAGTTGCGGGATCTCTTCTCGTGAATACGCCGACAAGTTCGGTATCGTCGTTGAGAGCAACAGCCGCTTCAACTCCTCTGCCGAGGTTGCCGTAACCGTAAATTCCTATCTTTAACATAATATATCACTCCTGTTTTAAGCATTCAATGCAATAAGGTCGTTCATATCGTACATACCCGGTTCGCGACCTATCATAAACTCCGCGGCGGCGACTGCGCCCTCCGCAAAAAGAGAACGGCTCGACGCTTCGTGTTTGAGGGTTATGGTCTGTGTGTCCGTGCCGATGATTATTTCATGTTCGCCGACGATGTTGCCTACGCGAACGGCGTGAATGCCTATTTCATCTTCCTGTCTCTTGCCCTGTCCGCTTCTGCCGAGGACGAAAAACGCCTTTTCGCGGACTTTTTTAATCGCATTCGCAAGCAACAGAGCGGTTCCGCTCGGAGCGTCAAGCTTTCTGTTGTGGTGCTTTTCGATTATTTCTATATCCGCTTCGGGGAACGTTTTTGCCGCGGTTTTTGCGAGTTCGGCAAGAAGCGCTATGCCGAGAGACATATTCGCTGACCAAAATACGGGAACGGTCTTTGAGGTTTCTTCTATAATTTTCTTTTCTTCGTCGGTGTGCCCCGTCGTTGCGATAATAACGGGCTTACCGACCTTTTTCGCGTATTCGCAGAGCGCGGGCGCGGACGCGTGGAAAGAAAAGTCCACGATGCAGTCAAAATCAACATTTACGCTGTCAAAATCCGCAAAAACGGGAACGCTTGCAGTTTCTCCGTTCGGGTCAACGCCGCCGACAAGTTCTGCGCCGCGATAACCGGTCAGCGCAAGTTTTTCGACTTCTTTGCCCATTCTTCCGCAAATACCGTTCAGTAATATTTTCATATTCGTTTATGCTCCGTTTCTTTTGCTTTTACACATTCAAACCGTGTTTGCGCATTATTGCGAGAAGATTTGCCTCGTGTTCGGGCTCCATCGGCGTAAGAGGAAGTCTTAAAAAGTTTTCGCCGTAGCCCATTGCCGCCATTGCCGCTTTTACGGGTATCGGGTTAACTTCGCAGAACAGCGCGTTTATCAGGTCAAGCATATCAAGCTGCATATCGCGGCTTTTTTCGGTCTCGCCTCTGAAAAACGCTTTGCACATTTCCGACGTTTCGCGGGGGAACACATTGGAAAGAACGGAAATAACTCCTTTGCCGCCGAGTGAAAGTATCGGGACTATCTGATCGTCATTACCGGAATAAATATCCATTTTTCCTTTTACGAGAGCCGCGGTCTCCGCTATCTGCGAAATGTTGCCGCTTGCCTCTTTAATCGCGACGATGTTCGGGTGTTCGGCAAGAACGGCGCAGGTCTTCGGCAGAATATTGCAGCCTGTTCTCGACGGAACATTGTAAAGAATTACGGGTTTTGTCGAAGCGTCGGCTATTGCCGTAAACGTTTTTATCAGTCCGTTTTGCGTGGCTTTATTATAATAGGGCGTAACTACAAGCATTGCGTCCGCGCCTATCGAGCAGGCATATTTTGTCAGGTCAAGGGCATAAGAGGTGTCGTTTGAACCCGTGCCCGCGATAACCGGAACTCTGCCCGCGATTTTGTCAACCGCGAATTTCAAAACCTGTCTGTGTTCCTCGTCCGTAAGAGTCGAGCCCTCACCCGTTGTGCCCGCGACCACGATAGCGTCTATTCCCTCGGAAATCTGCCATTCGATAAGCCGTTCAAACGCTTCATAATCAACGCCGTTTTTGTTCAGCGGCGTTACAACAGCGGTCGCCGCTCCGGTAAATACTGTGTTTTTCATAACGATATCCTCCGTATTACAGAACTTTTAAATCGGGACGTCGCGAAAAAGATAACGGGCAGAAGCCTGAAAGCCGCTGCCCGAAAAAATCCGAATGACCGATGACCTTTAAAAGATCAAAGGAAACAGGTTATCAAACAGATAGCTCTCCGCAAAACTGCGACAGCAATGCAAATCTTATTTCACACTGCCGGATCGGTCTTTCGCCGCAACCGTCCTCGGCATTCGCACCTTTCGCCGCCTCAGCCCTGCGAGAGCCTTATCCGAAAACGGTTACTGTTTGCAAAATGCGCCTCTATCATTGTATATGTGTATTCTATCACTAAAATCGCGATTTGTCAATAGGTCGTTTGTAAATTATCCGTGGAAAACTATCTCGACCTCGTTGTGCATCTCTTCGGGAATGGTCTCACGAAGAACGCCGAGAGCCTTTTCCTTGCCTATTATTACATCGACAGCCGCTTCGACCGCAACGGAAGATGTTGAGTAGCAGCAAACTATTTCATCCACAAACGGCAGCTGCGACGCAACATAGGGGTTTGAAACGACCGCTATCATATTCGGGTTTGCGGCATGAACGGCTTTCAAAGCATCAAGCTGGCGTTTGGTCATAAGTCCGACCTGTCCCGAGCGTGAACGGAAAGACGTACCGAAAACGACGATATCCGCGGCTTTTGCCTGTTTTGCGAGTTCCGCTATCTGCTCATCGGTCGCATCGGGCGCAAACAGCGCGAGCTGCGCCTGCGGAACATATTTTGCAAGCGTTTCCTTGATAAGCGTCATATTGGAATACAGTCCGAAGCTAAGTCTGTTTGCGGGGTGCGTGGGCTCCATGACCATAACCTTTTTACCCTCAAAATCAATGGGAACGGCATTTTTTCTGTCACGGATAAGCGTCACGGATTTCTTGGCTATCTCACGGGCAACGGACCAGCCGTCACGTTTCGGAACATCTTCGCGTTTTTCCGACGAGAAAAGCCCGAGCGCGTATTTCTGTTTCAGAACGCGAAGGCACGCTTTGTTTACTATCTCTTCGTCAAGTATACCGTCACGAACTGCCTGTGCAAGTCCTGCGGGGGCGTTCCATGCGTCGTTGGGGCCGAGGATAACATCACAGCCCGCTGTAATGGCACGGATAGTACCCATGTGCGGATTGCCGCAGTTCTTTTCGGATTCGGTCATACCCGCCATACCCATAGCGTCGGTATACATAACGCCCTCAAAGCCGAGTTCACCGCGAAGAAGATCGGTCATGACAGCCTTTGAAAGCGTAGCAACGTTTTCCGCGTCGTACATATCATATATGGCATGGTTGCACATAAGACCGCCGACGCCCGCTTCTATCGCCTTTTTGAACGGCTTCAAATGGATATTTTCCATTTCCTCTTTTGTTGTTCTTGTTTTTTCAAGCGCAAAATGTGAGTCGGAGAACTGCATTCCGGCTCCGGGAAAATGCTTTGCGGTGCCGATAAGTCTGCCGTCCGATTGAAGTCCTTTTATATATGCCGCGGCAAGAGTTGCCACTATATCGGGGTCTTCTCCGAAAGAGCGGATATTTGTTATCGGGTTTTCGGGGTTTATGTTAACGTCAACAACCGGACCGAAACATATGTTCCAGCCGAGGTAGGAAGCCTGCTGCGAAACAACTCTTCCTTCTTCATACGCGAGACGTTCGGCGTCTTTGAGATCCGCTATCGCGCCTATCGCCATCTGTTCCGCAAACTCGGTGGCTATGGAGCGATCGTGAACGGTCTGACCTACGCCCGTTTCCATATCAACGCCGATGAAGAACGGAATGTCGGCTTCGCGTTGAAGTCTTTCCATATCGGCTTTAAAGCGCGCAAGAGCCTCCGCATCATGCCCGTAAATGACAGATAGGTTGCCGACATGATGTTCCATGGCGGTCTCGCACTCTTCCCAGCAGCCGATGCCTGTCGATACAAGCTGTCCGCATTTCTGTTCAAGCGTCAGCATTTCAAGAATCTGTTCGGGCGTTTTGCCCTCAAATCTCTTATCCATTTTTATTTCTCCTCAGTTTGTACGGAAGCGGTAAACGTCCCGTTTTTATACTGTTTTTTTGTGCAATGAGCGGAAAACAAGGCGCGAAGTCCCTCCGAATTTCCACTTGTACAACCGTTTTTATCAAGAATATACGCATAGGCTTTTGTTCTGAAAACATAAAAGAAGCCGTCTGTTTCATATATTTTGAATATCTCGGAATAAGAAAGCGTTTGACTGTCCGAGCCGTCGGCGTCGGAAATACTTATTGAAAGTCCGTCATCGGACACGGTAACGTCGGAGACAAGCGTTTTGTCCGTATCGTTTTTCCGAGCAAGTTTTTTCGGCATTATGAAAAAGCGGGAATATATCCAATAAGAACAGAAAATCACTATAACTATCGCGATATAGTCGTTCATTCCGAGTTTTATTCCGTTCGTCAATTTTGCAACAACATTATAAATATTGAATACAAACAACGCGGCGTAAAGAACGATAAAACCAATTACAACAGCCTTGTTTCGGGAGAAAAGATTGAACTTGAAAAATTTCAGCATATTCTCCTGCGTATACTCTGTTCTGACGGAAACCTCACGCATTTGCCGCACCCCGATTTTCAATATTTTATCAGTAAAATAATAACACATTTGACAAAAGCAGTCAATCAAAACCATTTCGATTTAACAAAAAAGAACTATTCCGCCAAATGATACAAATTTTGCCTGAAATTTTGGGAATAAAGACCAACCGAAAATCGTTGACACAACTGAAATTATATGATAAAATAAGTTTGTAAACGGTTCGCAATCTTTCCGAATTTGAGAGTTTGAAACGGTTGCGGCAAAATCATATGATTCCATGAGGTGAAAAAGAATGAAAAGAATCATTTCGGTCATTATCGCACTTTGCCTGACGGCGTCCCTTGTCGCGGGCTTTGCGATGGGAACAAATGCGGAAGTAGCAGATAAACGCGTTCTTCCGAGAGCGGAAAAGGCTCCGACTCTTGACGGAAAGCGTGACGACATTTACGACAAAGGATTCCGCGAAACGCTCAGCATTGACACTGCGGGGATGGTCGTATCCGAGGAAGAAGATTTCGACACGGGAAAGCCCACGCCGAAATTCACGCCCGCAAGCGCTGATATTTCCGCTGTATGGTACTCAAATGTTCCTGACGGAACAGACATCACACGTTTGAGTCAGGTTATTTCGGACACGGCAGGCGGAATTTACATTTTCGCGGACGTAACGGACTGTTCCAGAGCATGGGGCGTAAACAACCAAACCATTATTCAAAGCGAATGGCTTGAAAATCCGAACGCTTACGAATATGCAAAGGCTACCCCGGAGTTTGAACTTTCGGACAGCTTTTGGGTATTTCTTGATCCCCTTAACTACAAATCTTCAAGAATGCTTGGGCTTTCCGAATTTGCGTTCACCGCATATGCAGGATTTGCCTCGGGCAACGGCGAAATAGGCGTTCCCGTTCCGTCTTGGAGAGAATACTACTACTGGGGTCTTGACGGCGGAACCGTAAACGGTGAATCCGGTGCCGGCGGAACGATTGCAAACGCGATAGGCACACAGGTAAAATCCACAGTCAACTACAAGTTCGATCCGAACTTTCCGCTCCCCGAACCTCTGACGGATTCCTCGTCAATAGTTGAAAAGTATCAATATAAGAGCAAACTCCTTAACGCATACATGCGCGCAAACATAAACGGTTACACGCTTGAAATATTCCTCCCGTGGAAAGCAACTCAGATGGAGATTAAGGGAGAAAGCAATCTGCCGCCGTTCCTCATTCCGAAAGTCGGAACCGAATTCGGAATGGGCATGCTCCTGATGGATAACTGGTTCTCTTATTGGGAAGACCATAGCTACGGAACAAAACCGAATTACGAAGAAGTTCAGTATTACATTTACCACAACTGCCACATGACGGATTACGGCAAAGACGTTATAGAAGATTGGGCGGATATTGCGTATCCCGAATATTTCCCGACATACGTTCTCGGAGACTACGCAAAAGATACCCCCGAAATCGTTTACGGTGATGCCGACGGAAACGGGGAAGTAGACATCGCGGACGCAATGCTGATATTCTATCACGTTGCGAAAAAAGAACTTTTGACGGACGAACAACTTTTGCGTTGTGACACAAACGATGATAACGAGGTCGATATCGTCGATGCAATGAGAGTTTTCTACTTCGTTGCGAAAAAAATCGATTCCGTTAAAGAATAAAAACAGAATATAAAACAAAGTGGCAGGCTTCAAAAGCCTGCCACTTTGTTTTTCAAGTTTATTCAAATCCCTCCGACGGCTTCCGCGGCAAACCTTGCCGCGCCTACCGCGGCGGCGAAAGTCATGTCGGAGGAACTGATATCAACGCCGAAAACATGAGAAAGAGAACGTCTGAACGCTTCACAGTCAATTCGGCTTTTGCCGGAAAGAATCAACTTTGTCGGAGTTTTAAAAACAAAGCACAGACGACGCGCCGTTTCCTTTACAAACGCGGCGCAAAGTCGGTCGGGAGTAAAACCGTCAAAATCGGCGGCAAGTTTCAGTCTGCCCTGCTCGAACCGAATTTTCGGAAGAGACGTTTCATTCAGAGCCGAAAGAGCAAGGTCCCCTACGGTTCGGGCAACATTTTCGGTACCTCCAACGCTTACCGAAACACGGGCGACAAAACTGAGAAGAGCGTCATACGCTTTCACCGCATCCGAATCACGTCTGACAAACAGGTCATATCCGCCAGACAGCGGCAATCGGATAGTGCCGAGAGGCTGTTTTTCCGATTTTGAAGCAAAATACGAAACGAACTCGTTCTTGCGGAGTTCGACAAGCACACCTCCCCTGTCGGCAGAACCTAAAAACCGAGCCTGATTTCTGCCGAGAGCGACCGATACGGGAATGTTGCCGAAATATCCGACAACGGACGAAGAACCGGTCACTTCCGGATAGCGAAGATCGGCAAGGCTGCATTTAACAACGGCTCGACTGTCAAAATCTTTCAACTCATCAGAATAAAATCCGACATCAAACGCTTCCGACGTATGGAACACGGGTCGTTTGTTGTCACAGAGTGCGGCTGACAGATATGAAGCAACAGTAGAAAAAGTATATGCGTCGGCGGGCACAAGTGCCTTATCGACATTTGCAAAATGCGCAAGCAGTCCGTTTTCTTTGCGAAGCGTTAAACCGCATAGCTGTTCGACACGGCGAATATATTCCGTTTTTTCGGAAACGGAAAGAAAATCCGAAACGCAGCGTCCGTCAGCAGCCAGATAAACTATCTTTCCCGGAATACCGGTCAAACATATCGCTTTCGGTTCGTATTCCTGCGCAAGATCGGCAATAATACCTATCGCCGTATCGCAGAAGCGCTCAAACGATGTTTCGGACAGCGGTTCCGTCAGAGTTGCGACAGGCTCGGAATTTTCCGTCAAAGCGACCGTCAGAAAATCTTCTCCGACATCTACGCCGAGATACATTTCGCTCACATCAAAATCTCCCATACAATTTTTTCTTTTATTATATAAGTATATCACACGAAAAATGAAAAGTCAACGGAAAACATGAATAATGCCTCATATAAAGGCATTTTCTGAGAAAAATAAGATTAAGCCGAACCTATTGCATTTTTTGTTTTTTTATGATACAATGTTCTCGAATAAAGAAGACGGTTTTTCTTTGTTCGAAAGAGAAAGAAAGATAAAAACAGGGGAGAAAAAAATGGGGGCTCTTGAAAAGGCTGAGACGCTGTTTCTTTGGTTTATGATATATAGCGTTGTAGGCTGGATTTATGAAAGCATACTCTGCTCCGTTGCACAGAAAAAATTTATAAACAGAGGATTTTTGAACGGGCCTTACTGCCCGATATACGGCAGCGGGGCCGTGCTTGTTATTCTTGTTCTCGGCAAATTGACAAACCCGTTTTTGCTGTTTTTTGCGGGTGCTCTTTTGACGTGCAGTCTTGAATACCTGACTTCGTTTGTAATGGAAAAACTCTTTCATGCGCGGTGGTGGGATTATTCAAAGCGCAAATTCAACATTAACGGTCGTGTTTGCCTGATAGGAGCTGTGGTTTTCGGCGCGTTTTCAACGGTTCTTGTTTTGTGGATACACCCGCTTGTAACAAAACTCACTGATATGCTTTCACCTCTTGCAAGACATATCGTTTCCGCTGTTCTTTTCTGCGGAATAGTTACGGACTTAGTGTTCACGGTCAAGGGCATGGCGGGATTCCGCGAGAAGATAGAGGAAGTTTCCGAGCTTGTGGAACAGCAGAAAAAGCCGCTGGAAGAAAAGATACACGATTCGGAAGCGGCCGCAAAACTTCGCGGTCGCAGAACGGAGATAAAAAAGAAATTTACCCTGCAACAACGCAGACTTATTTCCGCGTTCCCTTCGCTGAAATTCAAGAAGCCGCAAAGCAACGAAACATTGCGGTCTCTTCGTGACGTTATGAAAAAGATAAAGGAAAAGAAGGAGCGCTGAATATGATAAGGGACATTTCGTATATCCTGCTTGGCTACGGTCTCGGAAGCGTTTTGTTTGCAAAAGTATTCTGCTCATGGTTGAAAAAGACCGATGTGACCCAAAACACTGCGGACGGCAATCCGGGAACGACAAACGCGTTCAAGAACGGCGGTTTCCTTTGCGGAACATTAACTCTCATCTGCGATATACTGAAAGGATTTCTGCCTGTTTTCTTTTATACAAGGGGCAACATGACGGCGCTTTTGGCACTCGTTATCGCGGCTCCCGTCATCGGGCATATCTTCCCTGTTTTCAACAAATTCAAAGGCGGGAAAGGTATTGCGACCACATTCGGATGCCTTTTCGGGATATTGCCGAAATTTGTTCCTCTCATCGCGTTTGCGACGATATTCGTTTTCTTTTCGGTCATAATCTGCATAAAATCGCATTTTCACAGAACGCTTGTGACATATATCTGCACGGAACTTGCAATCATTTTTCTTGACGGAAACATCATCGTTTGCGCGGGCTTCTCGATAATTCTTGCTGCGGTCGTTATCCGACTTCTGACAAGCAAGGAAAAGAAACCGCCGTTAGAGGTAAAGCCGATATGGATGCGCTGATACTGTCTTGCAGCACGGGCGGCGGACACAATGCCGCGGCTCGCGCAATAAAAGAAGAAATGACACGGCGCGGGCATAATGCCGTTATGCTCGACCCTTACCGCCTTGCGGGCAACGACCTTGACAAAAAAGTGGCGAACGGCTATATAAAAATTGCACAGAAAACGCCTCGTCTCTTCGGTGCGATATACGGCATAGGCAACGGCTATCGGAGACTTCCGATAAAATCCCCCGTTTATGCCGTAAACAAACTGATGTTCGACAAAATGAAAGAATTTTTGGAGAACAATCATTTTGACGTTATCCTGACAACGCATCTCTACCCGGGGGAAATACTGACAAATATGAAGAAAAAGGGATTCCCCGTTCCCCCGACGGTATTTGTTGCAACGGATTATGTTTGTATTCCGTTCACGGAAGAACTTTCCTGTGATTGGTTTGTAACACCGTCCGAGGAGTTGAACGGAGATTTTGTCAGACGCGGAATAGACGAAAAGAAACTGTTTGCGGCGGGGATTCCCGTCAGCGCCGTTTTCAACGAGGATATATCAAAACCTAATGCGGCAAAAGCGATAGGGCTTGACCCTACGAAAAAACACCTGTTGCTTTCGGGAGGAAGTATCGGCGGCGGAATGCTCGAAAAATCACTTGCTGTTCTCGACAGGTATCTCAAAGAAAATCCCGAATACGATCTAACGGTTATCTGCGGGAACAACGACAGTCTCAAAAAAAAGCTTTCGGAAAAATACGAAAACGATAAAAGGATTTTTATTATCGCGAGCACAAACAAGATTTCTCTTTACATGAAAGCAAGTGAAGCGTATCTTTCAAAACCGGGAGGGTTATCCTCAACCGAAGCGGCGGTATCGCAAACCCCGCTTATTCATATTTCCCCCATTCCGGGTTGCGAAAACAAAAATATGAAATTCTTTGAAGAGCATGGAATGAGCATTGCGGTCGGCGGAGACGAAGAAAAACTGCAAAAGGCGCTTGAAGCCCTGAAAGATGAGGATTTCATTCGCAAGATGAAGGAAAATCAGAAAAAATATATAAACGGCGAGGCAGCGTCAGACATCTGCGACCTTGCGGAAGAACAGGAAAGGAAGGGCTGAACACATGAAAAAGAGCGTTAAAAATGCGCTTCTGACAACGGGCGTGTTCCTTGCGGCAGGCGCTGCGACCGTGGCGGGAACATATTTTACGACAAAAGTTCTTGTAAAAATAGCGTTGGACAGAAAAGAACCCGATATAGTGAAAAAAGCGGGCGACGCGATAGCGGGAAAAGCGGCTGACGCGGCATTTATGGAAGAAATTGAAACGGCGGCGGAAAAACTTGAAAAAGAACCGCACGAACTCGAACAGATAATCTCGTTTGACGGCACGGAACTCGTCGGACATTGGTTTCCCGCAAGAAATGCAAAGCGTACTGTTATTGCCATGCACGGATGGCGTTCGACATGGGCAAGAGATTTCGGAACGGTTGCAGACTTTTGGGCAAAGAATAACTGCAACGTACTTTATGCGGAACAGCGCGCGCAAAACAACAGCGGCGGCGAATATATGGGCTTCGGGCTTATCGAGCGTTTTGATTGTCTTGAATGGGTCAAATGGGCGACCGCAAAATGCGGCAGCAAACTTCCTATATACCTCTGCGGCGTTTCGATGGGCGCAACAACAGTGCTTATGGCGGCGGGATTGGAACTGCCCGAAAACGTACACGGCATAATGGCTGACTGCGGTTTTACATCTCCCCACGCGATATGGAAACACGTCGCGAACAACAACCTGCATATCCCCTATTGGCTTCGCGGAGTTTTCGCGGACGAAATGTTCAGACAAAAACTGAATATGGGAACAAAAGATTATTCAACGGTTGAGGCACTGAAAAACAATTACATTCCCGTTATGCTGATACACGGCGCTAACGACCATTTCGTTCCCGTGCACATGACATACGAAAACTATCTTGCCTGCGCGGGCGAAAAACGGCTGTTGATAGTTCCCGGAGCGGATCACGGCATGAGCCACTACCTCGAACCCGAAAAATACGAGGCGGAAGCCAAAAAGTTTTGGAAAGACTTCGACGGCAAGACCCCGCCGAAAAGAACAACCGAAACAGAGTAATAAAAAGCGCCCCGAGGGGCGCTTTTTTGTAATCATCATATCAAATTGAACTCTTCAAACAGAAACGGGTCGGCAATATCCGCATTCGGTAAAGTCTTTTTTGCGGCACGGAGCATCGCCTTTGCGTGGATTCTGTCATGCCATATAAATCGGCGCAAAACCTTGCGCAAGGACCACTCTTCGCCGTAACTTCCGACGAAAACCGTATTGTCGGGAAAAGACGGAAGACCTTCGACAAGCGCAAATCCGCGTTCTCTGCATTCGGCGATTAAACCCGCATTGTCGGTTTCAATGCCTATTTCGCCGAAATAATAATTGTTCACGTTTTTCGTGTGTTCATACATTTCACACGCGGTTCGCGGAATTTCACCGTAAAAGGTTTTTCGCGGCAGCAAAACGCTTTTATCTTTATCGGGAATACTGTCATAAAGCGTCTGAAAGTCGTGCGCGGATTTCATTGCAAGTGCTTTCAGGCAAAAGTATTCGTCTTTTGTCAACGGCGCTTTCTCCGACTCAAAAATAACATCGGAATCGGCATCTGAAATTTGTAAATCGGAAACCTTTTCTTCGCAAACAAGCGCTTCGATGTCTCCGCAAATCGGTTTTCCCATCCACGCGCAATATGCCGTTATTTCTTTCTGTGTTTTTATTTTTGCTTCATCAAGGGTCTTTCCGCGAGTGTAGGCGCCGATATGAACAACAGACCAAAGAAGAGTGTCGTTTCCGTTATGTTCCCAAACGCATTTTTCGGTCATGATCAACTCCTGATGAGCTCTTTCGGAATAAGTTCGGGGTCGTACATAACTTTTGAATGGTTATCAAGGATAAGTTCCTTTTTCAGGATATTTCCCGTTGCCTTTTCGATCGTATTTCTGTAAATCTTGGAAATACGGTAGTATTTTTCGCCCTCTTTTTGGAAATGGTGGTCTTCTTCAACGATTTCGTAACGCCATGGGTACTCATGTTCGCTTCTGACTTCGCCGCAGAGGTCGTCCCCGTCACACCAAAGCAGAATTTGTATTGCTTGGTCGGTATCGTTGCGGAAACGATAATCCATATAATTATAACAAACGGAAGTACCCGCGCTGAACGGCACACGCTTGCCCTCGTCGGGCGCAAGTGCGTCGGAATGGCTGTGGAACTCCGTAACCGTCATCGGGGTATGCAATATCAGCAGGTGCAGAGTATTGGCAAGGTTGCAAAGACCGCCGCCGAGACCCGCCACAACTTTGCGGGAGCGCAACACTCTGCCTGCCTTATATCCTTTGCGTTTCGTTATTTTTCCGACCGTGCCCCAAAACGAAAAACTTTCGCCCGGGCGAACGATTATACCGTTTATTTTTCCACCTGCTATGGCTATATTTTCCGCTTTGTTATACTGCAAAACGGGGTCTATTCCGGGACCGTGTTTTATCATGTGCGAGCGGTGAGCAGTCACGATATTCGGCAGTTTTTCAGAAGAAAAGGTCTTTGAAAAACATTCTTTTGAACGAAGATTTTTTATATGACGGCGAAGAACTTCTTTCTTTGAAGATATTTCAAAAAACAAGGGGTTCATATCGCAAAAAAGTTTTCTGCTCATTTTTCCGAATCTCCTTTCAGAATATCGCCGAGACGGCCTCTGTACTTTTTGTTTCGCCGATAAAACCACAGAATAAGCATTTCTATATAACGTTTTTTTCCGATTTTTTTCTCGTTCGGCAATCTGATAAAATGAACGAGAATATTCGGCAGCCCGCACCTGTTCGCGCCCACGGTGTCAACAAACATTTGATCTCCGAGATATATGACTTCGCTTTTATTCAACCCGAGCATTTCAACGGCTTTCAGATAGGCCTCGGGTTCGGGCTTCGACGCATTGCAGATATACGGAGCCTCGATGTTTTTCATAAACCTCGAAACGCGTTCTTCGTCGTTATTGGAAAGCAGAAGCGTCCGAAAACCGATATTCTTCAATTCGGCAAACAGCGCGTCAACTTCCGGCGTCGAATCGTTTCCGTGATGAACAAGAGTGTTGTCAATATCAAAAACAAGTCCGCGAAATCCTTTATCATAAAGTTTCTTATAATCTATTGCAAAAACGGACTGGGCATACCCATAGGGATAATACTTTTCCAACATACTATTTCTCCATATATTCGAGAACGGTTCTTATCTGCTCCTCAAACGACCCGCCGAATTTATGCTCAAAAAACGCTCCGCCTATAGTAAACGACCAAGGACGGTAACTTTTTATCTCGTCAAGTCGTTCAAAACTGTTCACATCGCCCGCAATGCAAACGGGAGCGTTGACTTCCGCAACAAATCTGCGATTGAGTTCAAGAGCGTTTCCCGTATATCTGTATCCGAGCAGATCTATGCCGTAAACGCCTTTTTTTATATATCGGCGAGCCTCTTCTATCATTTCGTCCGCAGTACCTTCAAGAACGGACGGACGCTCCTTGATCTTGCCGACAAACGGAGTGTATATAAGCCCGTTGTCTTTGCAAAAATCGTTTACGGAATCGGAAAATACCGTTCCCATAAGAATGTCGCAACCGCACTCGACCGCCATTTTCGCTCCCGCGAGACTTTCTTTTTCGGAATATGCAACAACCTCAAGAGCCGTGGTCTTTCCGATTTCTTTCATATATGTATACAATGCTTTCATCTGCGAAAAAGGAAGCGACTCCTCTTTCATTCCTCAGACCATGACAGGCATATTCTTGCAACTTTCGAACACCTCGGCGGCATTTGCAACAGTTCTGTCATGGTGCGTAAGCATAACTATCAATTCAGGCGTATTTTTCATTTTCTTTTTACGGCAAGAAAAAATTGAGAGATTCCCTGCCCATTAAGTACCCCTTTCCGTTTTTGCTTTCCTGATTTTTTACGATTTTCTGTTCCGCAAACAATCAATACTGCAATTATATCATATTTTTATCGTTTTTTCAATACGCTGAATTTAATTTTCGGTTCAAACAAATTAAATTCAAATTAAGTTTTTCAGGAAAAACTTTATACAGAGACAGAGTATCATGCGTTAAAAGTAAAAAAGTAAAAAATCGACAGACATCTTGCGATATCTGTCGATTTGGTGCCGGTGGCGGGGGTCGAACCCGCACGGTGTCGCCACCGCGGGATTTTGAGTCCCGTACGTCTGCCAGTTCCATCACACCGGCGTGTGCAATATATTATACAACATTCGAGGAGATTTGTCAAGGACTTAGACAAAAAAATCTTTCCTCAAAAAAACTTCCCAGTTCGCAATTTTGTTTCAATTAAATGTATTGACAAAACGCTTTGTATCGTGTATAATATAAAGGCTTTCGGAACGGAAGTCAACATGGCGGAATAGCTCAGCTGGCTAGAGCGCTCGGTTCATACCCGAATGGTCGTTGGTTCAAATCCGACTTCCGCTACCATAATACGGCTCGTTGGTCAAGCGGCTAAGACACCGCCCTTTCACGGCGGTAACACGGGTTCGATTCCCGTACGAGTCACCAAAGCAAAAATCCCATAACTGCAAGAAAAACTTGTGGTTATGGGATTTTTTCTTTTCTCTGTGTGCATCACAGAGCAGCAAATGTACCCCTGTTTCACACTGATTTGTGGCACTTTTTGTGCCACTTTTTTTAGCAGATGATTTCTCATTTTATAAATTTCTTTTATAGCAGAAAGGGGCTGTAAAAAACGCACGTTTTTACAGCCCCTTTGGGGATAGAAAAAAAGGTTCAGAAAGAAAAGGAGTATATTTATTCATCGAGAGGTGAGATTCGTCCGTAGCAAAAAATGCGTATTAAACCTTTGTTTTATTAAAAAACAAAAATCGTTGTTTCGAGTCGTTTTGTTTATCTTTTAGATTATTGCTCTTTTTTTATTTTTCAGCCTTTTTACATCCCCTCTTCGTTTATTTATTATTTGCCCTGTCGGGATACGCGGTTTCACGCTTGACGAGAACCGGCGTTATTATCCTGTGCTCGGGAACAAGTCTTTCGGGAGCACTCTTGCGGCGTTCGTTTATCTGCATAAGCAGAAGTTCCATGGCGGAGGATGCCATAACATCGACCTGCTGCCCTATCGTACTTAACGGAATTATCGCTTCACGGGAAACAGGAGAGTCGTCAAAACCGATAATGCAGAAACGGGACGGCAGTTTGCCGTATTTACGGAAAATTATATTCAAAAGTATATTCGCGTGGGTGTCGTTTGACATAAACACACCGATTTTTTTGTCGGGATATTGCTTTTCAATGTCATCGAAAAAAGACTGTATAACGGCACTGTTCTCTTCAAATGTATTACCTGCATCCTTGAGAACTACGCGATGATCTATCCCGTTGCTTTCGCAAAATTCCTTAAAACCTTTTATTCTGCCGTAGGCGGGAACGTCCTCCGTTATTTCTGAATTAAAGTGTATTACGATATCACAGCCGCTCTTTACAAGCAGACTTGCCGCCTGAACTCCGCCCATATAATTGTCGGTATTGACACTGAAAACGTGTCGGTCCTCCCTCTCAATCGTCACAAGCGGAATATCAAGTTTGCAAAGTTGCTCGGACGGTATGGTATGGCTCAAAACGATAAGCCCCTCTATATTATAGGAAAGCAACTCGGTTATATAGTTTTTTTCGGCTTCGGGGTCGTCGTTGCCCGAAAAGACGATGAATTTGTAACCGAACTTCTCGTAAGTGCCTATAAGTCTGCCGAGAATGTCGGAATAATAATGCAGATAAAGATTGGGAATAATAACGCCGACTATTTCGGTTTTTCCGTTCGCCAAAACTTTTGCGAGTTTGTTTTCTTTGTAATTCAATTTTTCAAGTGCGTCGGCAATCTTTGCCTGATTCTCTTCCGTAAGAGAATCGGGGTCGTTGAAATATCTCGACACCGTGGTCTTTGAAAAGCCCGTAAATGCGGCGATGTCCGCAAACGTAACTTTCTTTTCTGTTTTCATCGCGTCACTTCCTTTCTTATCATTATAATACAAAATCCCACAAAATGCAATATGTAACCGGTAACTTAACCGGTTTTGTAAATCTTCCACAAAGGCGGCGGACATTTATTGTGAGTTTCTATAAATCCGCACGACCCCCCTTGACATTTGCACGGAAATATTGTATTATACAGTTGTAAAGTAACCGGTTACTTTACCGGTTACACAAATTGATAACGGATACGGAGAAAAAATTCAAAACGCTTTTTCCGTACTAAAAAACAGCAGAAGAGGTGGTTGCAATGAAAAAGTATCTGAGCCTTTTGCTTGTCTCGGTATTTTGTCTGACGGCTCTTTTCGGTTGCGGTAAAAACGTGAAACCGGGAGATATTGACGGCTATGACGAGGGCGAAACGTATCTGAGCATTTGGGTTCACATAATCGAAGAAACACCCGAAGGACAGGCTTATCTGAAATCGGTACAGAGTTTCAACGAGCATTTCAACGGCAAGTATTTCGCGGACGTCGAGTTCATTCCGAGAAATGACAGCGGCGGAGGATATTCAGACAAAGTAAATGCTTCCGTCCTTTCGGGAAATCTGCCCGATGTTCTGACGGTAGACGGTCCCAACATTGCGGCTTATGCGGCAAACGGCATAATTCAACCGTTGGCGCCGCTGACGGACGAGGAACGAAGCGTTTATCTTAACTCCATTCTGACGCAGGGCACAATAGGTAACAAACTTTATGCGCTCGGCGCGATGGAATCAAGCGTGGGACTTTATTACAACAAACAGATCCTGCGCGAAGCGGGCATCGAAGTTCCCTCTTCCGACAATCCGTGGACTTTCTCCGAGTTTCTCGACATCCTCGAAAAACTCAAGCCCATAATGGCGGAGAAAAACGGATATGCGCTTGATATGACGTTCCCCGTAGGCGAAACGACGATATATTATTACGCGCCGTTTATTTGGTCGAACGGCGGTGACTTTGTAAGCGAAGGCGGGCTGACAACAAAAGATATTTTTGATTCGGACACGAACGCCGAAACTCTCAACTATTTCAAAACGCTCAACGAAAAGGGATATATGTCTTCCGTTCCCATTTCGAACCTGTTCGAAAGCGGACGCGCCGCATTCAAGTTTGACGGTGCATGGGAAGTCAACACGATATATACAAGTTATCCCGACATCGAGCTCGGCGTTGCGCCGTATATAGTCGGAGACAACTGGAACGGCGAACGCTATACGCCGACAGGTTCCTGGGCTTATGCGGTTTCTTCCGAATGCGACAATGTGGAAGCGGCGACAGAACTCGTCAAATGGATGAGCGGCGTCGAAAGCAGCATTACCCTTTACGAAAACATAAAATCAATGCCGTCCACCTATGCGGCTTATGAGCAGATCTCAACGTTTACCGAGGACGAAAACTACAAAGCGCTCTATGAGCAACTCAGGGATTACGGTCGCCCGAGACCGAAGACCCCGGCATATCCGCAGCTCAGCTCTTCGTTCCAGCAGACGCTTGAAAATGTTGCTATAAGCGGAATGGACGCAAAAGATCAGCTTTCAAAAGCAGAGGAAAGGATAAGCGATAAGCTTGAAAGGTATACCAGAAAATGAGTAGTAAAAGCCGCCCCGTTTCGCTTAAACGGCGATCGGATTCAATCATGGGAATGGCGTTTTTCGGTCCCGCGCTTGTACTGTTGACGCTTTTCCTGTTTCTGCCTATGGTGCTGACGTTTATTTACGGCTTTACCGACTATTTTGCATTGAGCCCGAACACAACTCACTTTGTGGGTCTTGAAAACTTTGCAAAACTCTTCGGCGACGAACTCTTTGTGACTTCGTTTCTGAACACGGTAAAATTCGTTGTCATCATCGTTCCCCTGCAATGTCTGGGCGCACTCGGACTTGCGCTTCTGATAAACAAAGTAACATACTGCAAAAAGTATTTCAAAGTCGCATTTTTCATTCCCGTTGTTATGTCGCTTGCGGTTGTTTCCACTCTGTGGATGCAGATTTACAGTCCCGAGGGCATACTCAACACGCTGCTCACAAACATGGGCTTCAACCCGCAGCCGTTCATTCACAGCGCAAATCAGGCGCTGCCCTCGATAGCGATAATGAGCGCATGGCAAGGCATGGGTTATCAGATGATAATCTTCCTCGGCGGTTTGCAGGCGATAAATCCCGCGCTTTACGAAGCGGCGGAAATGGATCACGCAAGCGGGTGGAAAAAATTCAAGGATATAACACTTCCCGAACTTAAACCGCTGTGCATCTTCGTTTTCGTAACGGTTACGATAGGCGCGTTCAGAATGATAGTTCAGCCGATGATAATGACGGGCGGAGGACCCTCCAACTCAACTTACACACTCGTCTACGACATATATGAGACGGGCACGGTAAACTGGGAAATAGGTCTTGCGTCGGCAATGGCGGTAATCTTTGTTATATTCGTTATCATTATCACGCTTATACAAAATGCGTTGACAAAAGACAGGGAGGCAAAACATGAGAAGAAAAAGAAAAACTAAGGTTTTCGGAATAGTCCTTGTCGTTGTTATGATACTGCTTTCGCTGTTGTTTCTGTTCCCGGTTGTTTGGATGATAGCGAACTCTTTCAAGCCCGACAACGCGATAACGGCGGACATGAATTCGTTTCAGGCATTCCTGCCGCCGACACCGGGCAACGGATTTTTCGATAACTATGTTTCGGTAATCACAAACACGGACTTCCTCAAATACATGGGCAACACGCTTCTTTATGCGGCGGTTCTCATCGTTCTCGGAATAATCGTCAACGGTCTTGCGGGATACGCGCTTGCAAAGATAAAGTTCCCGTTTTCGGACAAATGGCTGCTGATAATCATGATGCTGATGATAATTCCGACGGAAACGATAATCACGATAAATTTCCTGACGATAGCGAAAATGGGACTTCTGAACACGATAATCGGTTATGTTCTTCCGATGATAGTCAATCCGTTCAATATCTTCCTTTTCAGACAAGTGTTTGTCAGCCTGCCGGACGATATATACGAAGCGGCACAGCTTGACAGATGCGGTCCCGTCAAATACTTCTTCACAATGGTACTTCCGATGTCCAAAACCGTTGTGGCAACAGTCAGCGTTTTCACGTTTCTGAATGTTTGGAACGACTATCTCTGGCCGTCCCTGACGTTCACTTCAAGCGATCTGCTCACGGCGCAGATAGGACTTAACGCCATAACCGCAAACGAAAACACGACCATGGGTCAAACGCTTGCGGCGATCACCCTGATAACAATTCCCGTAATAATAATCTATGCGTTCTTCTCGAAACATATCGTTGAAGGCGTCGTTTCAACAGGTTCCAAGGAGGGTTAAAAAAATGAGTTACATTCAACTTAAAGGACTTTGCAAAAAATACCCCGGCGCAGAAAAAAATTCGGTCACGGATTTCAACCTTGAAATAAACGAAAAAGAATTTATCGCGTTCGTAGGTCCGTCCGGCTGCGGAAAATCGACGACGCTGCGCATGATAGCGGGCTTTGAAGACATAACAAGCGGCGAACTGTTCATAGACGGAAAGAAAATGAACGATGTTCTCCCCCGCGACAGAGGAATATCCATGGTATTCCAGAACTACGCGCTTTATCCGCACATGACCGTTGAAAAGAATATTTCTTACGGTTTGAAGAACATGAAAGTGCCGAAAGACGAGATAAAGAAAAAGACCGAATGGGCGATAGACATTCTTGGGCTCGAAGAATACAGAAACAGAAAGCCGAAGAACCTTTCGGGAGGTCAGAGACAGAGAGTTGCGCTCGGCAGAGCAATAGTAAAAGACTCCAAAGTATTCCTTATGGACGAACCCCTTTCGAACCTTGACGCAAAACTCCGCGTCAGCATGAGAAACGAGATAAGCAAACTTCACCGTCAAATAGGAAGCACGACCATATATGTCACGCACGACCAGGTGGAAGCGATGACCATGGCGGACAGGATAGTTATCATGAAAGACGGTTTTGTTCAGCAGGTGGGCAAGCCGATGGAACTTTACGACCACCCCGTCAATAAATTTGTTGCGGGCTTTATCGGCTCGCCGCAGATGAACTTCTTTGACGTTACGATTGACGGCAACACTGTTGTTTTTGCGGACGGCAACAGAATAGAACTGCCCGAAAACATCATCGAAAAACTCGGCGGTAAAAAGGACGGTCTCATTCTCGGAATCAGAGGCGAAGACATCAAACTCGACGCACAGAACCTCGATGTGTTCGGTTCTTCAAAACAGAGTGCGGTTGTGGAAAACACCGAAATAATGGGAACTGAAAACAATCTGTACTTCACTTTCGGCGGAGCGCAGACAATAGCAAGAGTTTCAAAATATGAAATCAGCGGAATCGGAGATAAGATAGAATTTGTCTTCATGCCCTCGAAGATACATTTCTTTGACAAAGAATCCGAAATCTGTCTTGTTTGATAGGGAGGCGTTAAAATGCGGGAAATACATCTGAGACCCCCGAGAGGTTGGATAAACGACCCGAACGGATTCATATATTACAAAGGCGAATACCACTTGTTCTATCAGCATTTCCCGTATGCGCCGCGCTGGGGCAGAATGCATTGGGGACACGCCGTAAGCCGCAATTTGACCGATTGGAAACATCTCGACATTGCGCTGTTTCCGACAAAGACAGACGACTGTGACGGATGTTTTTCGGGAAGCGCCGTTGAAAAGGACGGCAAAATGCACATACTTTATACGGGAGTGAGATATGACACTCCCGACCCCGAAAACACAAACTGCTGCATTGACGACAAGTTCACGGCGGCGCAGCTTCACATCTCATCGGAAGACGGTTACACGTTTGACAACTTCAATGGCAAAAAAACGGCGATACCTCCCCTGTCCGACCCGAATATCGGGGACAGGAACCACACACGAGACCCCAAAATTTGGAAAGGAAACGACGGAAATTACTATGCGGTTCTCGGCAGTACGGCGCACGGAAAAGGCAGACTGCTTTTTTACAGAAGCAAAGATCTGCTTGATTGGGAGTTTGTCAATTACGCTTCAACAGACGGCCTCGGTTGGATGTGGGAATGTCCCGACCTGTTCAAAGTCGGAGACGAATATGTTCTGATATTTTCACCCATGGGAACTGAACTCGGCAATCAAGCATTCTGCGGAAAAGTGACGTTTGACGAAAAGACCTGCTCGATGAATACGGACGGAAACTTTGCGTTGCTTGACATAGGCAAAGACCTTTACGCCCCGCAAAGCACGGTTGACCGTGAAGGCAGGAGAACAGTTATTGCATGGCTCCGTATGCCGAAACCCGCAAAGAACGGAACTATCGGAATGTTCTGCACTCCGCGTGTCTGCGAAATCAAAAACGGACATATCTGCTTCACCCCGCACCCCGACGTCAGAAATCTTTTTACGAAAAAGGTCTCTGAGCCCAAAGGCGCATATATGCTCAAAGCGACGCTTGATGAGGGCGAGAGACTCTCCGTCGGCGGGTATGATTTGGAGATGAAAAACCGCCGCCTGACGGCAGACAGAAGCGCCGTTATCGGAAAGAATGCAGAACTCGAAACACGGTTTGAGACGCCCGAACTTTCTGCGGCTGCCGAACTTGAAATATTTGTAGATGAAAATATGATAGAAGTCTTCGTCAACGGCGGCGAGTACGTCATAACGAACACCGTATACGGACTTTCCGATAAAATAATCGGCAATGCGGAAATATTCATTCCCTGCGAAACGGAGGAATAATCATGAAAAGATTTGACATCTGTGCGCTCGGCGAACTGCTCATAGATTTCACGGAAAACGGTACAAGTTCACAGGGAAACCCTCTTATGGAAGCGAACCCCGGAGGTGCGCCGTGCAACGTGCTTTCGATGATGAGCAGACAGGGCAAAAAGACGGCGTTTATCGGCAAAGTGGGCAATGACATTTTCGGCAGACAACTGAAAGCCGCAGTCGAAGAGGTCGGAATAAACACCGAGGGGCTTGTAACGGATGAAGAAGTCAATACAACGCTGGCGTTCGTCAAAACGCTCGACGGAGGAGACAGAGAGTTTTCGTTTTACAGAAATCCCGGGGCGGACATGATGCTTTCGGAAGCGGACGTAAACGAAAAACCGATAGAAGACTGCACGATATTTCATTTCGGTTCGCTTTCGATGACGCACATCGTGTGCGAGGCGGCGACCAAAAAAGCGGTGGCGACGGCAAAACGCTGTAACGCAATAATATCCTTTGACCCGAATCTGCGTCCACCGCTGTGGAAAGACCTCGAAACGGCAAAAGAGAAAATCGCTTACGGCATTTCACAATGCGACATACTCAAAATTTCGGACAACGAAATCGCGTGGTTCACCGGCGAAAACGACCTCGAAAAAGCGGCGCAGATACTCAAAAACGAATATCCGAATATTAAACTGCTGCTCGTATCGCTCGGAAAAGACGGCAGCCGTGCCTATTCGGGAAACGCTTACGCATACGCGCCCATTGCAAAGGCAAAAACAATAGAAACAACGGGCGCGGGAGACACTTTTTGCGGCGCGGTACTTACAAAAGTACTCGAACACGGACTTCGTGATTTTTCCGAAGACGAACTTTATCAAATGCTGACTTATGCAAACACGGCGGCGGGTATAGTAACGGAGCGCAAAGGCGCGTTGCGCGTTATGCCGACACCGCAGGAAATAACTATGAGAATGAGGGAGAATGAGAAATGACAACCGAAAAAATTCTGCTTGCGTCAGTCAACGACGTCAAGGACTTTGTAAGCGCCGTAACAACCGCAAACTGCGACATTGATATTGCCGCGGACAGATACGTTATCGACGCAAAATCCATTATGGGAATTTTCAGTCTGGATCTGAGCAAGCCGCTCGAACTGCGCATAAACTCTTCGGACGCGAACGAAGTTGATGCGGTAAGACAAAAAATCAGCAAATTCATAATTAAAGACTGACTTAAAAAATCAAAACACGCGGGGCGCAAGACCTCGCGTGTTTTTGCATTCAAATGTCTTATTTTCACTTTTCGACAATAGGCGGAATGAAGTTTTCTATGGCTGTTCTCAAACGCGGATGACGGATAACAAAATGTATAGCGGGCGACTTTTCCTTTGAGACCATCGCCCAATTTCCCTCGTTTATGCTTATGCGAAGATTGCGGAAAGCAAAGCCGTCGGAAGAAACGACGGAATAGTTGGGGTGAGTTTTTGCAAATTCCCGAGTTCTTGCAAGATGTTCGGTATACTCTTCATAAGTATAAACAAGTTCTTTTTCCGTAAAAGAATCGAACGCGGAAAGAGTCATCGGATTTTGCATGAACGCCGCTTCCGAAAGTTCGCATATCTCATCTGAAATCTCTCCGCTTTCAAGAATTTTTTCAACTCTGGCGCGCTGTTCCGCGGCGGCTGTCAAAATATTTTCCGTTTCGTCTTTTTCCGCATTGCGGGAAGACAGAAACTTTTCCAAAAATTCTCTGTCGGCGGTATACAGAGGAAGAGAAGACAGGATATTTCTTCTTTTTCCCGGTTTTTCAGCATCCGTATTCAAAAATGCGCGAAAAGAAGACGATGAACTTTCGCGGTAAATATCCATGAGCGGCAACGCCTTTTTCAGCAGGTCACGGGACATTTCATTATAAAAAGAGACCTCTTCCCTGTTCTTTGTCAAGCGATATTCCCCTTTTGCATGGTGTCCCGCAACGGCAGTTCCGAACAGAGCCGCCGCCCCTGACGTTTTCAGTAAATGCAAAAAGCCCGAACTTCTTACGCTTTTAAGATAATAAGGCGATATCTGCCCCGTCATATACATCGGAATATAACTTTCAAGTCCGAGCATCATTTCCGAAAACGGACGGTCAACGTCATGTATCATATTCAGATGAAGCCCCTTTTTTAGGAGCATCGCCATGCCGAACATCCATTTTTTTGCAAAGTCTTCATCCTTTGCCATTTCTCCCATCGGCATATCGCTGAACATCGTCACGTCTTGCATGGACGGAGAAATGACCGTTGCTTTCAAAAAATCGAGATCCGCATCTTTCATTCTGCGCAGTCCGCGGTAAACCTTTGTTGTGGGAAGACTGAACGGATCGGTAGGTACTTTCAGTTCATCGAAATGTATGACCTTTATGTATTCATTCAAATCAAACTCATCCAACGCCGAAAGAAAACGGGATATTTCACCGACAGGCGACCCCTCACCCGCTATAAGCCATTCACGGATTTTTTCGCATCTTGCGGAGATGTCCGATAAATCCGCAACGGAGCAGGAAAGCAAAGAAGCAAGCGACGAAAGGTTTTCGGCGGACGAATATTCCCGTCCTATAAATCCCGCGATGTCGGAAACAAACGATTCTGGATCTGACGGACGGCGCGAACCGTTTTTTATTCTGAAAAGCGTGGAAGCGTCATAATTGGTACAGGCGCAGAGCGTCGGAACGCCTATTTTCAGAGTCTCGATAAGTGCGTTGAAATTAAGACGCATACGCTCAAAATCAACCGTGCATATATCTTCACAACCGAGAAATGCGGAGGAAACACTTTCTTCCGTTATATCAGTCGCAAGCCTGTATTGTGCAATTGCAGCAATGGCGACACAAAGTTTTTCAAAAGAGTCCGTTCCTATATCGGGGGTTCTCTCCCCGCTGCGGTAACGGCTCAAAGTTGCTTGCGACAGCCCCGACGCGTCGCAAATCTCCTTTGCGGAACAATCGAGATTTTCCATATACTCATTCAATTTTTCGCTGAATTTCATTCGTTTCACATCCTTATAAAAGATATCGTTAAGATATTTTCAAGTTAATTATAATCTATGTTTGTGAAAAAAGATAGCATTTTCCTATATGGCAATTGCCAATTCGGAAAATCATTTGCCGTTTCTTGTCTTTCATGATATATTAAAAGTGTAAAAACTTATAAAAAGGAGAATAGGAAATGTTCAGAAAACATTTTTTGCAAAAGGTTTTGGCAATGCTCTTGACAGTCTGCGCAACAATAGCGCTTATGCCGACTGTTTTCATGGCGGAAGACAACGAAGTGCTGACAAAACCCGTCACCTGGTGGGAAACCGAACATGCCGGGATGATCCGTATCGGCGCGGGGGACAAATACCACAACCCAATAAAAGCGACAAGTTGGTACTATTCGGTAAATTATGAATTCCGTATTTATTATAACGGAACGACGGAAGACGATTTTATAGATGAATTCTACTCGGATTCGTACCTTGCGGATATTACGACGACTTTCAACTCTTCGGGCGAGGGTACATATTACTACAAAGCCAGAGCGATAGAAGTTGACCTCGGAACAGACAATGAAACAGGCAATGTCAGCCCGTGGTCGGATATGAGTGAGGGCTTTGAATACAAGCGTCCCGCAAAGGCGGCAACATCTTTCGATATCGAGATAGACTATTCGGACTGCAATATTTCGGGCGGCAGATACCTTGACTTTACAAAAGAAAAGGGATACTCGGTAACGGTTTATACGACGCCGTTCTTCATTTCGACTTGTGATTTGCAATTTGACGGATATCCGTTTGAAGCGGAATTGGAGATACGTCTTCCCTACGGAAGCGCGTATTTCAGCGGCTATTCCGACCTGTCGGTAACGGTGAACGGTAAAAAATGCTCTTCCGTATACATAAAAAACGACCTTGTCGCGATTGCTTATTACAAATTTGAGAAGAAAAATTCCGCGCCTTATGTCAGACTCGGCAACGACGGAGCAGAGATAGATTTAACGCAAAATCTCGGAAAAACCGTGAATGTCGGCGGCGGCACGGCAATGCTGACGCAGAACGGAAACGAATATGTTCTCGAACTTGAAAATGTCAGTCTGAACGGCGGAATCGGCAGTTTTCTGCTGACAAGTCAGGAATATGACGCAAATCTCGGCAAATACGTCCACGAAACCATGCCGAGAACGTTCGGTATCAGAGCAAACAGAGACATAACGCTTATTCTTAAAGGTACAAACAAGATAAGTTCCGAAGACAAAGGCGTATATTACGGCATAGCGCTTGAGGAAGCGTCCTCTATGACCGTTACGGGCGACGGCACGCTTGACATATATGCGGGCGGCATAGCGGAAAACGGCTGGGGCGGAACAGGCAGCGGCTTCGGAATAATTACGGGAACCGCTTTTGCGGAAGTCACGGTTGAAAGCAGCAAAATCAATGTTTACCCCATAGACAATTCACTCGGGATTTTTGCTTCCGACCTTAATATGAAGGGCGGCGAACTGACGGTTATCGGAAACGAAAACAGAGCACCCATAAAAATGAGCGCATTCGGAGCGCTTCGTATGTACGACGGAAAGATGACCGTCACGTCGGGACAGCGTGCCCAAAATTCGGGAGCGATTGAGACCGAGGGCGGAGATATTTATATTATGGGCGGCGAACTGACGGCCGTTTGCAAGAACGAGAATATATCTTACGGAAAAGCCGTTTACTTTGACAATTTCGCAAGCGGCGAATGCCGTGCTGTGCTTCACTATTACGGAGGAACAGCAACACTCATAGGCGAGGGCGGAGCCTTGGAAGTAGACGATTACACTACAAACCGCTACGAATTTATACGCGTCGGAACCACCCTGAATCCCGAAGAGGCAACATTTTCTCCGTGGGATCTGTCGCAAGACGGAATAAATGACTTCAATAAAGAAGAAAAAGTTAAAGTTATCCGTTTTACCGCGCCTGCCGTAAAAATGATAGACACAATAAAAATTGACGGCGCGAGACTTTCATATAAAGCAGGAGATGAAGCGGAATTTACGGCAAGACCCGCCGAAGAGTTTGCGGATATATTTACAATAGACGAGGAAAGTTGGATGAGATCCGACGGGGAAGATATATCGAGCAATCCATTACTGCCCGAATCACCCACGGTATTCAAAGAAAACTCAATATACACTTATTACCTCTCTCTTAAAATGACAGAGAAAGCGGTTAAAGACGGCTACCGTTTTTCCGATAACGTAAAACTCATTCTTAACGGAAAAGAAATAAGCCTTTCGCCTACCCAAATATTGAATATGTTTTTCGGAACATCATTGATTACCAGAGATATTGCAACCGTAGATACGGGAGCGGAAGCGTACCTTTGCGGAGATGCCGACGGCGACGGAACGGTAGATATAATTGACGCCATGTTAGTTTTCTATCACGTTGCAAAAAAAGAATTGATGACAGATGAACAGTGCCGCCGTTGCGACACTAACGATGACGGAGAAATAGACATTGAAGACGCAATGAAAATATTCTATTACGTTGCAAAAAAATCCGATTCGGTCAGATAAAACCGTATATATACAAAAAACGGGTTGCCGCGGGCAACTCGTTTTTTGTATTGATTCTATTTACTTTGATGCATTATCGGAATTGTTCGCGATCGGCTTTTCTCTTGTTTCGGGAAGTGCGTGCAGACGCAGAAGAAATACGCAAACACAAAGACTGACGATTATATCGGAAATTGCGGTCGCGGGTTCAACGTCAACGCCGAACTTGTTTGAGCCGATGAAATAAAGAACCGTTTCGGCAATGCGGATAAGTCCGAGGAAGAACGCAACCGAACCGAAGCCGCAAAGAGTTCTTCTTGACGGCATTCCGACAACCATTTTTGCAAAACTCATAAAGAAAAGCGTCATAAAACCGAGCGCAAGTATCGTAAAACTGTCGTATGCGCGGGACAAAATCGAAGATTTTTCCGAAAACAGATCAAGTGTTCTGAGTGCGTAATACAGAACGGGTGCAAGTGTCAGCACATTGAAAAAGGTTCTGTTTACGCATTTTCTCGGATCAACTGCAAAAACAACAAGAACGACTGCGGAAAGTATGCCCGCAAGAAGTATCCAAACATCAAAATCTGCGAACACGTTTTTCAGCGTAACTCCTCCGACCCCGTTCGCAAAACTTTTTATAACCGAATCGGTCGTATAAATTCTGATAAAAGACGAAGCGGCGATGCCTGCGGCAGAGAGCAGGAACATTATTCCCGAAAACGAAAACGGATCGGGGCAAATGCGGATAACGCTCTTTTTCGGAACGACTTTTGATTTGACGCGCCATATCATCTGCGAAAGCAACACTATGACGCCTGCAAGAATAAATATATTGAAGAATATGTAAAGGCTGCTTCCCCTTACATAGTAGCCCGTTTCGGCTTCAACGCCGTACAGCAATTCGACAACGCGAAAAATAATGCCGACAACGGTCAGCGGAAACAGAATATAAAGATAGTTTTTCGCTTTCATAAAACTCTCCAAAATACATTTTATATTTACCATTATATATCTTTTTCGTAAAAAGTCAAGCGTTTTGTTGCAATGGGCTAAAAAATGTGCTATTATAATATCAGAACACAAAACGGAGAAAACACAAATGAATAACATAAAAATCACGGCAACAAAACTTACGTTGCTTCTGTTTCTTTCGATTCCCGCGCAAATTATAGTTTCTTTTGCGACGGGATTTATTCCGCAGGGAGTAATATCCGCAAATCTGCGAAGTTTCATAATCCCGCAGATAATTTACCCTCTTCTGTTTGAAGTGCCGTATCTCCTGATTGCGAAAAAGAGCATTACGGAATTTATGCCTACACCTGTATGCAAAGTTCCCGTTCAAAAAACTTTGTCCGCAATGTTCGCATTTATGTTTGCGGCAATTACGCTTTCTTCAATCTATTCCAGCCTTCTCGATGCCGTAGAAATCGTAAAACCGATAAAAAGCGCGTCTTTTACAACCGATAATATCTTTGAAGCCGTACTTTGGATAATCGCAATGGCGGTTTTGCCGCCCGTGCTTGAAGAAGCGGTCTTCCGAGGTGCGATTCTCGGAACAATGAAACAGTATATGGGCAAGGGCGCGATTTTCTTTTCCGCAGCGCTGTTCGCACTCATGCACGCAAATTTCAATCAGATCCCCGTCGCATTTGCCATGGGTCTTATACTCGGATGGTTCGCCTACTCCACGAGGTCGATAGTCGTTCCTATAATACTGCACGCGTGCAACAATCTGCTTTCCGTAGGGTATTCGCTGTTGAACGGGGTACTTGAAGAAAAGGCGTTGGCAAGAACAGACCTGATATTGACCGCGGCGATTTCGCTGATAGGACTTTGCTGTGCAATATATGAAATTATATCTTTTGCAAAGAAGATTAAAAATGAACCGAAAGCGGAAAAGGGTTCGGTCAAAGCGGCATTTTTTACTCCGTCATTCATTTTCTACACCGCTATAATGCTCGGACTTGCGGTGTTGACAAACATTGTAAGTTAAACATAAAATAAGATAAAAAAGAGCGTTTGTATGCAAACGCTCTTTTTTGTTTGATTTTAGTGTTTATTTCAAGTATTTATTCGCGCTGTAACCTATTATATTCTTATACAGAATACAATCCCACGAATACCCGTCGCCGGTTGCCGCGTTTTCGGAAATTACCGTAACTTCGGAACTGCGGGGAATATAAAGATATCTCGCGCCGTTTTTTGTTGACGGAGCGGAGCGCAGAGCCAAAGCATCGGTCGATTTCTTCGTCTTCGTCTTGCCTGTGGAAACTTCGATTTTCTCGCCGCTGTCGGCAGGAACGCTTTTGAAAATCAGACCTCTGGTATTTTTGACCGTTGTGAACTCGGGATCGACAAAGAAAAGAGTTTCGGGCTTCGCGGTTCCGTGCGTTGTGGTTATAACCCAAGAACCTTTGGAATTTTTTGTCCAGCCCGAGCCTTTCAGTCCGCCCTTGCCCGCGGACATGTGAACATGGTTGCCGCTTGCGTGAGATGTTCCCTCGTGCCCGATAAGTTCGCCGCGCTTGTATCTGCGTCCGACGTAAATGCCGTTTCTGCCGAAATCGGAATTGTTCATGTGCACAAATTTTATCGTGCAGATGTCACGCGTTCCGTCCGCAAAATCGACCTCGGATGTCGAAACGAGCCACGCGCCGTTTGCGTGATTGTTACCCGTTACGTCACCGGCGATTTTGACAACTTCCATTTCATCGCAGGGGCAATAAAACGGTTCTCTGCCGGTGTCCTTACCCGCGATGTCTATCGGATAATCCGCAGGTGTTCCGTGTGAACTGATATAGTGCGAAGTTTTTCCGTCGTAAGTCTGGGTTATGCCCATAACTTTCATAGGAAATATCAGATAGTTCTTTTTCATTTTTTCACCTCCTGCGTCCATTATAAAGCCTTTTACCCCGCTGCGAACCCCGAATTTTCAAAATTTTTCAATCGAGAAATTCGTTCGCCGCATATCCCACGGTCTCGTTGTAAACAACCTTATCCCACGAATAGCCGTCCGATGAAGCGACGTTCTCTTCAAGAACCGTGACCTCTTTGCCTCTCGGAATATAAAAAAAGCGTTCTCCCGCAACGGACGACGGTTCCGAGCGGAGTGCAAGAGCATCGGAAGTCGTTTTGGTTTTCGCAAATTCCACGCGGCGCAAATACCGGTTTGCGCAATATCCTTTAACGCCGTCACATTCAACTTCGTCCCACTCAAAACCGTCTGCGGAAGCAACATTTTCCCGAATAACGGAAACAAGCGTATCTTCGGGAATATAGAAATGGCGTTTTCCGCCCGTAACGGACGGCACGGAGCGAAAGGCTACCGTGTCAACGGTTTTTTTCGGCAGTATCAAAGGTGTGTTCCCCTCTTCGTAATCAATTTCGGGCATTTTGAGCCAATGCGTCCAACCTCTGCCTTTAACGGAAGTTTTGACTATTCCGTCGCCGAAAGCGCCGAGAGTGCATTCGACAGCATACCCGTTTCCGACATATACGCCGCAATGATTGGGCATATACAGAATAAGCCCCTCGATTTCGGGCAAGGCTGATGCTTTTCCCCTTTCCGTCGCAGCGGAATACATTCCCGCCGCGTTACGGTCGGTCGCTTTTCGATAGCGCAGTGGTGAACGCCCTCCGTCTGACCAAAGAAAATACTTGTAAAGTCCGCCGCAGTCGCACCCGACATATCCTTTTCCTATAAGCGAACGGAGTTTTTCCTGTCTTTTTTCGGTATATCTCAACGGATATTTCTTCGCCTTTGCCGAAATAATGCGTTCCGACACGGGTCTGCCGTATTCGCCCCACATATAAACGGAGTGTTCTTTTGTTTTTTCCAAGCAAAAAGCCGCAAGTTCCCTACCCGTCGGTTTCTTCATTTTTCAGCGCCTCCTCATCCGAGGCAAGTTCGTCGGACTCTATCCAAGCGATAAGTTCTTTGACTTTTTCTTCGCTGACATGACCTTTGCGCAACGCTTTTTTCAAAGAAGCGCAGGCGCAGTCTGTTTTTGATATCGGGTTGTCGGAAAGCCAAGCGTAAATACTTGTTCCTATCAAAAAAACCGTTGAAACAACATTTTTAACCGCGTCGTTTTCAAGCGGCAGCGGCGAATGACCGAACATCGTCAGGACCTGATTTATCAGAGACACGAGCAAAAGTCCCGCGCTTATCGCACTTTCTTTCGTTATTTTCATTAAGCATACCCCTTCCGTTATACATTATATTCGGGAACTTATAAAAATGTGAAAGCGCGATTAAGAATGTATTAACCCGATTGACACGGCACCGAAAAATATGTTATAATTCGGACATAGAATATAGTTTAGTATACTCGCCTAAGGAGACAAAAATGTTTATACCGGTTGTTCTTCCGATACTCATTGCCGTGATATTCCTGCTTTTTGCGGTAATATACGACGATGTAAAAAAGCAAAAAATGCCGAAGCCGAACGAAATGTGCCTTTGCCGCAGACGATTTTTCCGTATAGCGGGAGCGGCGTGGGCATATCTCGGACTTGTTCCGACATTGATATACGGGATCTTCGGAATAGCGAACAGCGTGCTGCTGTTCGTGGGGCTTTATCTGTTTTTTGTTCCCGAACTGAAACTTATTGCATATAAAATTTTTCCGAAAGCCGCAAAAGCCGTGATGAGAACCGTTTGGATATTTTTCTTCATTGGGCTGACAACGGCGCTGACGATGTTCGGATTTCTTGTTTCGGCACAGTTCAACACGCCGATCGGAAAGGAGGGCACGGTTGTGGTTCTCGGCTCGCAGGTACGGGGCGACCACCCGTCGCAGTCTCTCGCATCGAGAATAAACGCCGCTTACGACTATCTTGTAGCCCACCCGCAGACCGTCTGCATCGCAACGGGAGGCAAAGCCGAGGGCGAAAACATAACGGAAGCCGAATGTATAAAAAACGAACTTGTCAAAAAAGGTATTGACTCCGAAAGAATAATATGCGAAAACGAGGCGGTAGATACAGATACAAACCTTGAATATTCGGCAAAGATAATTGAGGAACGAGGGCTTGACAAAAACATTGTTATCGTAACGGAATCATATCACCAAATGCGCGGCGCACTTTACGCAAAGCGTTTCGGGCTTAATCCGACCGCCGTTTCCTCGCACACTCCGTTCGCTCTTCAATGCTCAGCGTGGGTCAGAGAGATGATAGGTCTTGTTAAATTCGTACTGGTAAAATAAGAAAACATGCGTAAGAAAAAGATGCAGTCTCATTCGAAACCGCATCTTTTCTTTTTAATAAATTTGCTTTAATAACCTATCGTGTAAATCGCCTCATAGCGATCGCCGTTCGCGATGGGAAGCTCGTTCATACCATCGTTTGTCATTTCGCCGTCCTTAACGATCTTCCACCACGCGTTGCCGTCGTCCCAATACGCGACCATACCGTCTATCGAAGTATATATCCCGGACTCTTTTTCATCGGCTTTCAGTATTCCCTGCTCTATAAGCGCGTCCGCAAGGAATTTTTCGGACGTGGTTATTTCGTGTTCCACTGTTTTTCCGTCCTTGTCCGTAACAGCGAAAACAAAGGTGACCTTTTCTTCCGCTTCGGTCGGCGCGGAGGTCGTCTGCGTCGGAGCGGCGGTCGCAGGCGTTTCGCCCTTATTCGCGCAGGCGCAGAAAACGCCGAGGCAAAGAGCGAGAACAATAATAAGTGACAACAGTTTTTTTACGGTTTTCATAATACATTCCCTTTCGATAAATATTTTCCGCGTTTTACTGCTTTTTCAGCGAAAAAAAAGAAACGCCCCGCGCATAAACGGGGGCTCTTTCTTTTTTGGCGGAGAAGAAGCGATTTGAACGCTCGCGCCGCTTTCACGACCTACTCCCTTAGCAGGGGAGCCCCTTCACCACTTGGGTACTTCTCCGTATTTTGGCGGAGAGGAAGAGATTCGAACTCTTGGCTCTTGCGAGTCACCGGTTTTCAAGACCGGCTCCTTAAACCGCTCGGACACCTCTCCGTACATTCCGCTTTTTCAAGTCAGCAGAAGTATTTTACCATAAATAAACGCCATTGTCAATACCTAAAAACGAAATTTGTGAGACGAGATGTGACAAAAAGTATTGACAAGTAAAAAATAGTATGATATAATGCCGACACTGACGCTTCGGTCAGTCTTAAAACAGCAAACCCGATCCTCCCGCAAAACGCACAAGCGGACTGTCGCTTGAACGCACAGGGACGATCGCAGACGCCGCGCTCTCCGCGGCGTCGGTTTTTTCTCGGAAAATGCAGGAATACTTTCAGACGTATTCTTTGAGTTTTTCGAGTATTTTTTTTTCTCTGCGGGAGACCTGCACCTGACTCATCCCGAGCATCTCCGCAGTTTGCTGCTGCGTTTTTGAACAGAAATAGCGAAGTGTAATAAGTTTTCTGTCCTCCGCACAAAGTTTGCCTATTCCCTGCCGCAATGCTATCTTTTCGAGGTCTGCGGAAAAATCGCCGCCCGCTACGGTATCAGCCAGCGTGTGGTCACCGTCATCGGAAAGCGTCTCGTCAAGCGATGCGGGGCGAGCGGCGGAATCAAGAGCCTCCACAACTTCTTCAAGAGTCAACCCCGTCTTTTCGACGAGTTCCGAAACCGTGGGGTCTCTGCCCAAAAGATTGCGCAGTTTTTCGGTGCAGGCTCTTATCCGCACAAAATTCGAGCGGACTGCGCGACTGACCTTTATTGCGCCGTCATCGCGCAAAAAACGTTTTATCTCGCCCGTTATAACGGGCACGGCATAAGTGGAAAACGCAAAACCTTTTGATTCGTCAAAATTTCTTATTGCTTTCAGTAGCCCGAGGCTTCCTATCTGAACAAGGTCCTCGTATTCAACGCCCGAATACGGAAAGCGCGCGGCAATGCTGTGAACCAATCCCATATTTTTCAGAAGAAGTTCTTCCTCCGAACGGGGGTTCGAGTATGTAAAAGTTTTTTCGTCTGTCTGCATATCAGCCACGCTTGACTATCTTTCGTTCCATCACAACTTTTGTACCTTTTCCGGGTTTTGAGGAAACCCGAAGCCTGTCCGAAAAACTTTCCATTATCGTAAAGCCCATTCCAGCACGGTCGTCCGCCCCCGTCGAAAAACACGGTTCCATGGCTTTTTCCACATCGTCTATGCCCCGCCCGAAATCGCGGACGGTTATTCGCAAAACATTGCTGTCAAACAGTTGCATTTTCATCTTTATCGTTCCGAGATCGGAACCGTAAGCGTGAACAATACAATTCGTGACCGCTTCCGAAACGGCGGTCTTTATTTCTGCAAGTTCTTCAACCGTCGGGTCAAGTTGCGTGGCAAAAGCGGCAACGCTCATGCGGGCAAAGCGTTCGTTTACGGAACGGCTTATAAATGTCAGTTCCGCGGAATTTATCATCATTTCAATCATCTCTCCTTATCGTTACGAGTTTTTCAAGATTTGCCATACGGAAAACCACTTCGACCGGGCGTGTCAGATTTGTCAATTCAACCTCTCCGCCGACGGATTTCATCAGTTTTCGTCTGCCTGTCACAACAGCAATTCCGCTGCTGTCGCAAAATGTAACACCGCCGAAATCAAGAACGAGTTTTTCGGGCAGATACGCACGCACCGCGCCGTCTATCTCTTCGCGTATGGAGGCGGCGCGATGATGGTCTATCTCCCCTTTCAAAAAAACGGACAACGTTCCGTTTTTGAAACCTGTTGTCATAAATCAAAGCCTCCTTTTCATATATTGTATATCAACTGCCGCAAAAAAATCGTCGAATCGGGAAACCGAAAGAAAGAAAACATATTGACAACAAAGTTTTGTTGTGGTATAATAAAACCATACCAAATAAGTATGGAATGGTGTCGGTATGAAACTCACAAAAGAACAGGATTATGCCATTCGCATAGTCTATGAATTATTCAAAACAAATTCCAAAATGACCGTTGCGGAGGTTTCCGAAAAAACGGGCGTAACGCCGCTGTTCACGCAAAAGATAATGAGAAAACTCAGTTCTGCGGGGCTTGTTTCCTCGGTCAAGGGCAATCAGGGAGGATACGTTGTAACGCTCCCGAGTTCCGATGTTTCAATCTACGATGTATTTAAGGCGATAAACGGCGATCTGTACATAAACGCCTGTCTCGACCCCGAATCGGGGTGCTGTTCACGTCCGGGAATCGAGGGTGCGAAAGGCGGTTGCGTGATACGCCGCGCAATTGGAATATTGAACAAAGACCTTATATCATCGCTGAAAAAGATAACGTTTGAATCACTGTTAGAGGACGAATTAAAATGAAAATGCAAAAATGCGCCGAGAAGTTTTTTGCCGTTTGCCTTTGCGTCTGTCTCATGATGTCTTTTGCTGTTTCGGCAAATGCGGCTGAATGCGAATTGCGGCTTTCCGACGCGGAAGGCTATGCGGGAACGGAAAGAACTCTTACACTTTCGGTCAAAAACAACCCCGGAATATCAAACGGGATCCTTTTTGTACGTTATGATCCCGAGATTTTTTCCGTGAATGAAAATGATATATCCGTCGGCAATATCGGTTCAAAATTTAAGATTATTGAAACAGACTGCAAACAAGGAGTTGTAACGCTCGGATTCGTCAGCGGTAAGAATGTGACGGAAGACGGAGTTCTTTTCACGATTCCCGTCACCGTGGCTCTCGATGCATATCCGACACAGATCAAAATAGATATAGAAGTGAAAGAACTCGTCGGCACGGATGATGTTCCGATAGCGACAAGGAACACGGCATCGGATTTCACGGTTTCCGAGCCGCCGCAATGCATACCGGGAGACGTCAACGGCGACGGATCTACGGATATATCCGACGCAATGCTCGTTTTTTATCATGTTGCGAGAAAAAAATTATTGCCGAATGAAAAACTTTTTGCCGCAAACGTGGATAAAAACAAAGAGGTCGATATAGCGGACGCAATGCAGATATTCTATTTTGTAGCAAAAAAGATAACCGAATTGCAGACTTAATGTGCCGCGCAACGTTCCAAATGTGTAAAAAAATCGAACTTTTCCCAAAATCGACCATAATACCGTTTTTTACCAAACAAATCTTTGAAAAACCCGTGAACACATAAAAATGTCATAAAAAATGCTTGACAATCAACGAATTTTGATATATAATGTAAGCGTAATATGAGGTTAAAGGCATTTTCTGTTGCTTTTGCAGGGAACGGAGCGCAAACTCTACGGAAATCCGAAGACCGATTATTTAAAAATGACAGCGCGTCTTCTGCGTGGCGGCTGTCGCTGTTAATGTAGTACGCAGGAGACAAAAATGCCTAAAAGGCAAAATCTATCTTAAAGGAAGGTACTCAAACATGAAAAAGTTTTTGGCAATTTTCATGGTAGTTGCAGTCGTTATGGGTATGGCGTTTGTCGTTATGAGTTCGGCTGATGAAAAGGATGCAACTTTCACGATTAACGTTTCCGATCCCGTTAACGGTGTTTACGATGTTTCCGTAGACATCAGTGCAACGACCCCCATCAGCGGCTTTACTCTTCAGGTAAAACTCGGCGATGGTGTTTCGTTCGTTGAATTCGCAGATGAAGATGAATATTTCGGAGATATTGCGCTCAGCGCCTCCAAGGGTTACAACAACGCATCTCTCGTTTATCTTACCGCTGAAAGAATTGTTCACGTTGTTCTCGCAAACTCCAAGGGCAATGTTCAGTACATGGTAGGTAACCCGAACGGTTCTTTCGGCAACAAACTTACCGGTGCAATCAAATTCCAGATTAAATCCGACAGGGCTCTTACAGCAAACGACATTACATTCGGTTCCGAGACCAAACTCGTAAGCGATGACAAAGATAAGACAAACGTAACGTTTGACTTTGTTCCTGTTCTTCCGGCAGCTCCGACCACCACGACCGAGACTCCCGTTCTGACAACGACAGAGACTCCCGTTCCGACAACGACCGAAGCTCCCGTTCCGACAACGACCGAAGCTCCCGTTCCGACAACGACCGAGGATCCCGACGCTCCGACCACCACAGGTGAAGAGCCCACTCCGACAACGACGGCAAAAGACCCCAACACTTCTGACGGAAGCGCTATGGGTATGTTCGCGTTCATCGCTCTTGCAATCGCTTCGCTTGCTTGCGCAGTAGTTGTTATCGTTAGAAGAAAAAGAGCGTAAGATTCACTAACCTTTTGAAAAAGTATTAACTATTTAAATAGTTAGGCTCTGTAAAGGGCTACGGTGTAGTTCTTTTTTAGAGAGCATCGTAGCCCTTTATCAATAACAGGCAGATAATTTCAATTGAAATGAAGCGTAGAACCGTTCCCTCTCGTTTCCCCCAAAAACAAACAGCAAAAGCTGTATTTTTACAAAGGAGGCACAACAATGAAGAGATTTATTGCAGGAATCATGACTGTGGCAATGGCTGCGACAATGGTTGCTTTTGCATTTTCTTCAAGCGCCGCAAATGACGAGGTCAGAGGCGTTATTCCCAGAACAAAAGTTGACGTGACTCTTGACGCAAAAGACGATGAAGACTTTTGGGCAAACGCGTACTATGAAGAACTGAATGAAGAAAACGCATTCATAAAAGAAACTCAGATGGAAGAAGAGCCGACTACGGATCTTCCCTCCCTCAAAATCAAGATGGCTTATTACAGCGAAATAGCTGAGGGAACCGATCCCGCGACCATGCGTTATTCTAAGGATACCAATGGTGGTATTCTTGTTTATATGGAAGTCATCGATAAGCACAAGGCATTTACTTTCGGAAATACAAAATATGACGAGCTCGGAAACGAAGTATTTGACGGATACCCGTCCGCAAATGCAACCGACTGTGTTCAGCTTGCGTTTGACCCCCTTGACAAAAACGGCACGTCCGGCGGAGCTGACGGCTCCGTAATCTTCTCGTTTGTTCCCTATTCGATAGTCGCTCCCGAAGGAAAAGCATCGTCTCCCGGAGTAGGAACGATAGCCGGCGGCAGAGGCTGGTGGTGGCAGCACTGGGGCGGCGGCTTTGGCTACGGTGATAACAGCGGCGACCTTCTCAGAAAGGCCGTTGAAATGAAAGCCAACACAGATTATGTTTTCGATCCCGCGCATCAGCTTCCCGGTGATGACGTTAAAGTTCCCATATTGAGAGTCAATTACATCAGACAGGCATATCAGTATGCATCCATTGAAGGTTATCAGATCGAAGCAAAAATCCACTGGAATGTATTTGATATCGAAGGAGAAATGGGAATCAAACCCTATGAAGGCAGACAGTTCGGCCTTATGATTTCTCTTGTAGACTACATGTTTGACGATTTCAACATTTCCTCAGGTGACAGCGCAGCGGTAGAAGCCGCGCAGCATGTTTACAGAGTTTACCTCAACGGCGGCGATGAAGATGAGGGCTGGCTTTCGGTAGATAATCCGAGCACCTATGCAACATACGCTCTCGGCGGTTTCATAAACGATGATCCGCAGCCGGCAATCGTATACGGAGACGCTAACGGCGACGGCTCGGTTGACATTACCGACGCAATGCTGGTTTTCTATCACGTTGCGAAAAAAGAAATGATGACCGACGCAGATCAACTTAAACGCTGCGACGTTGACAAGAACGGCGACGTAGATATTTCCGACGCTATGCGTGTTTTCTACTTTGTAGCGAAAAAAATTGACAGCGTTGAAACAGACGACTCTGCAAGCTAAACAAGATATAAATACATATTAAGTAAGATAAGGCGCGGACAAATAGTCCGCGCCTTATCTTGCAAAAAACAATATTTTCTGTATTTTTAAGTTAAAAAAAGCGGGGCTTTGCAATCAATATGCAAATCCCCGCACTTTTTAAATGCCATCAAAATTTGAGCATTGATTCATCCCACATGGAGGGGGTTTCTACGCCGAGAAGTTGAGTAACCGTTGCTGCGACATTTGAAAGTCCGAAATTGCCGTCTTTCAGTTCGTGCTCGGCTGTCGGGTCATAAACTATAAACGGAACAGGATTGAGCGTATGAGAGGTCTTCGGCTTCGGAGCCTGTCCCTCTTTTGCCTTTTCATACATTTCATCGGCGTTGCCGTGGTCCGCAGTCACAAGAAGAATAGAACCGGTCTCATCTACGGCTTTCTTTACCCTTGCAAGGCAAAGGTCAACCGTTTCAACCGCGATTTTTGCGGCGGCGAAAACGCCCGTATGACCAACCATATCGCCATTGGGATAGTTGCAGCGGATAAAGCCGTATTTACCGGAATAGATAGAGTCTATAAGTTTATCCGTAACTTCCGCAGCTTTCATCCAGGGACGCTGTTCAAAGGGAACTGTATCGGAATCAACTTCGTCGTAATCTTCAAGTTCTTCGGAGAATTTTTCACTTCTGTTTCCGTTCCAGAAGTAGGTAACATGACCGTATTTCTGTGTCTCGGAAACGGCGTACTCTTTGATACCTGCTTTTACGAGAGCCTCGGTAAGCGTATTTTTGATTGCGGGCGGTGCAACAAGGAAATTTTCGGGTATCTTCAAATCGCCGTCGTATTGAAGCATTCCTGCATAAAGTGTTTTGGGAACGCGAACGCGGTCAAACTTGTCGAAGTCCGCCCCCTCGGTAAATGCACGGCTTATTTCTATCGAACGGTCGCCTCTGAAATTAAAGAATACAACCGAATCTCCGTCCTCAACCGTGCCTACGGGTTTGCCGTTTTCCGCAATAACGAACGGGGGCAGATCCTGGTCTATCGCGCCTGTTTCCGTGCGCAGGGTTTCATAGGCTTCCGCCGCAGATGCGAATTGTCTGCCCTGTCCGAGAACATGGGTTTCCCAACCGAGTTTTACCATGTCCCAGTTGGCTTCGTATCTGTCCATGGTTATCTTCATTCTTCCGCCGCCGGAAGCGATTTTACCGTCGAAATCGGCGTCATTCAACTCCGCAAGTTTATCTTCAAGTTCTTTGATATACGTCATTCCGCTTGTTGCGGGAACGTCTCTGCCGTCAAGCAGAATGTGAATGCGGCATTTTTTAACGCCGTCCTGTTTTGCACGGGCTATCATCGAAAGAAGATGCTTTATATGAGAGTGAACGTTGCCGTCGCTGAGAAGTCCGAGGAAATGGAAAGTCGAGTTGTTTTCTTTGCAGTTCGAAACAAGTTTTTTCCAGATATCGGAAGTGTACATACTGCCGCTTTCGATGGATTCGTTTACAAGTTTTGCGCCCTGCGAATAAACCTGTCCGCAGCCGAGAGCGTTATGTCCGACCTCGCTGTTTCCCATATCGTCATCGGTCGGAAGTCCGACCGCCGTGCCGTGAGCCTTTATCTTTGTCCACGGATAGGAAGCCATGAGAGAATCCAACGTCGGCTTATATGCCGCGGCAACGGCATTGCCGTATTCTTTGTCCGAGATACCTACGCCGTCCATAACGACGAGTACAACTTTTTTGTTCATATATTCAAATACTCCTTACTGAAAATCAGAATAATATATCTTTGCAAAAAACGGTAAAATAAACAAGGTGTTCCATATCCGCCGCCTGCGCAAGAATATGAAGTTCATATCCTCCGTCAACAGGATAAAGTTCGTCGTAAAGCCAGACACAGCCCTCAAATTCGGTTTCCTTTTCAAGGATTTTTGCGTCCGCAAATGTAACCGACGACTTCGTTGCGAAACTCTGCGAAATATCGAAATCAAGCCGTAAATTGCCGTCTTTCATTTCCGCGGAAGTTATAACCGCATCATGAAATCCGAGATTGTCGTCTATTTCGGACGGAACATCGACAGAGTTATAATAATCCTCATATGCTTTCAGCGTTTCGTCCACTTTCCGCTGTGCGCCGTCGCAATAGATGCGCAGTTTTTTATGCACGGCGGGAGTTGCCTTATTAAGGGCAAAAACTCTTATATCCGCAACCTCTGCAAGAATATCCTTGGGGATAACGGCAGAAAGTTCCTTTATCCGTTCGTCAAGCGCCCTCAAATAGTCCGTTTCGTATTCCCCTATATCAATCTCAACGTCTTCATCGGACATTTTTGCTATCTCGTCCTGCATGGCAAGACTTTCGCCGAGACGCTGTTTCAAAACCTCATTGTAAAAGTCTTCGTCTTTTGTCGCGGCGCGTTCATCATCTTCAAGCAATTCCGCAAGAAACGTTTTCAGGCAGAGAGCATACCATTCTTTGGTAAAATACCTCACGTTCAATCTCCTTCCCTGCGTTTTTTCAGAAGCATAACAAGCGGACCCGCAACAGCAAGAACCACAAGGCTTGCGGTCATCATCACTTTCAAAATGGGCCACATATCTTCATCCGCCACACCCGAAACAAAATACTGACCGATGTATATACCATAAACGAGAATCATCGAAACAAGAATCTTTACAAGGTCAAACGCACGGAATCTGTAAGGCGAATAAAACTTGATTATGAAAGTCGCCGTTTCATAGCCTGCCGCAGTAATAAACATATTCACAACGGCGAGTCCCTGACTTTTTGTTATGTATACAAGAAAGCACATAAGAAGCGTCAGAACGGGCGGGACAAGATAGAGAAAATCAAGTTTTGAAAACAGTTTTTTCATTTGTAACTCTCCTCGGAAGCAAGCATAATTTCATCAAGGACTGCATTGTGTGTACTATTGAATATGTTATAAGGAATTTTCGAATCAATCTTTTCAAGACGTGCAATAAGTTTTTTGACTTCCGCACGTTTTGAAAGATGCTCGTCCTCCGCGGCGTTTTCCGTAAAGCGGCAGGCACATCTCAAAAAGCAAAGTCCGTTCTCGTCTCTCCATCTTATTATATCCCGCTCACGGACAAGATATAAAGGACGTATAAGGCGCATACCCTCAAAGTTGGTTGAATCAATAACGGGAAGCATTGTCTGATACTGTCCGCTGTAAAGCGTTGACATTAGCACGGTTTCTGTCACATCGTCAAAGTGATGCCCGAGCGCGATTTTGTTGCAGCCCGCCTCTTTTGCTTTGCGGTAAAGCCACCCCCTGCGCATACGCGCACACAAATAACACGGAGACTTTTCTATTCGGACAACGGAATCAAATATTTGTGTCTCAAAAATATCAAGAGGTATGCCGAGTTTTTCGGCGTTCGACTCTATCATTTTTCTGTTTTCCGCATTGTATCCGGGATCCATGCAGATATATCGAACAGTCACATTCGGATTCTCCGCCGCATATCTCTTAAAAAGCAGAGACGCAAGCATGGAATCCTTGCCGCCCGAAACACAGACCGCAACACGGTCGCCCGCCTCGACAAGCCTGTATTTTTCAACGGCGGACAGGAAAGCCGAATAAATATTTTCAAAAAGACAATCGTTATTCGGCATATCAAAACCTCTAAAAAATCAAGGGCGTTCATAAAGCCTATGAACGCCCCGTTATATTTCCTTTTACACAGAGACGTTCAGGCGCAATGAATTACCAAGCGTTCTCATCTTCGTCGTCGGAGCGAACGATCTTAGTGAAGTCGATCGTTCCGTCGTCTCTCTCCCACGGATTTTCGCGTCTTCTGCGTTCCTCTTCGTCTTCTTCGAAGATATCCGCACCGGGAGTGCCCTTTGTTCTGCCCGAATTAAGGTCATCGTCTGCCACGTCAAGTGCGGACGCATATTTACCGGTTTTTCCGAGCGTAACTTTTCTTGTTGCTATTCTGAGTCTTTCTTCTCTCTTAACTTTCAGATTATCGGAGATAAGAATTGCACTGTAAACAACTATAAGGAAGAATACGGCAGGGATAACGATATACCAGAACAGGTTCTGCGCTTCGGGTATGGAATCGTTCGGGTCATAACCCTCAAGAGAAGCGTCAAGGTCGGTCTCTTCAAGCGTTACTATATAATAATCGTACTCGCCGTTGAGCGACATCGTCATATTTCCCGAACTGTCGGAAACCGTGTTGTCGGGATTAAGCAATGCGCCTTTTGTGCCGACAAAGCCGTCCCGTCTGATACCGTAAGCCTTATATACGGTGTTTTCGCGAATGATTTTAAGATTTGCCGTCAACGGAGTTCCGTCATTGCTCTGCGCAAAGACGATAAAGCGCGTTGCGGTTTCGTTGTTTGTGCCGGAACCGAGAGCGTATACGGCAACCGTACCGTTTCCGCTTGCGCCGGAGATTGAAACTTTAAGATTCTTATATTCGCTTTCCGTTGAACTTCCGTAATAATATCTGTTGATATAAGCGCTGTAAGCGGCATTCAAAGTCTCATCGGAAAGGTCGCCGTTTGCAAGGAAATAACGTGTTCCGAAGCCTATTACGGTATCGCTTTCCTCGTTATAGAAAAGTCTGCCGTTATCTGTTATCAGAAGCCCGTCGGAAGAAATACATCCGAGGTCGGAAGCGTCGTTCGCATTTCTGTAAGAAGTAAATCCGAGACGGTCAAGCGCCGTTGCCAACTGAGAGGAACTTTCAATCATTCCGTCGGGAACGATTGCCTTGCCCTCGCCGAAATAAACGTCAACCCCGTCAAGGTTTTCTATAACTCTGTCACGGGTGCTTACAAGTCCCTGGTCGTTGTACCATGCTTTCTTTTTCATGAAGTCTTGGGCAAACGTTGCATTTTGATACGGATAGAAAGCCTGGATAATAGCCTTTGTACCGTTTTCTTTGTTCGAGTTCGCGCCGACGTAAGAGCCGGACGAAGTGTTGCCCGAAGACATGATTACTTTGAATTTTGAATTTGCCGTATATTCCGTGTCAAAGAACACGTTTTCCGTTTTTGCAAGAAGAGCGGAAGCAAGCGTGGAATTTTTGAATCTGCCGAAATCCATTACGGTGTCATAACCCGAATATCCGATACCGAAGCCCGAGCCGTAAGATGCGGCTATCGCTGTATGGCGAAAAAGAGTAGCCATCAAGCCGCTGTTGTTCCAGAGTGCCGCATTCTGATTGGTTGCCGTCGCATCCGTCAAAGAATAATCTCCGACAACAAAAGCATCCCAGCCCTGATAACTTGCGTAAGAAACAAGAGATATGAATTCAGATATAAATTCGGAATCGGTTGCCTTGACGGCATTTTCACCTGCCGCAACTGCGGAAGTGTTCCACGAAACGATGTAAGGTTTGTCCGCAACCGTTCCGAGCGCCGCATGAGCAACTGCTTCTTTCACGGTCATATCGGGAGTGAACTCAAAATCGCCTCTTGAAGCATCTCCGAGACCGCTTATGCAGACATTGAATGCGCTTGAATCGTTATCGGAAAGAAGAACGGGAGAATTGTAACCGCAGGATCTGATGAGATCTTTCATCGCAGAGAACTGTTTATTCACATAGGTAATAAGGAATCTGCCGAAATCCGCCTCGCGCTGACGACCCGTGCTTGCTTCCGAATAAACGGTGCTGACGGGTTCGGTGGGAACGCGAACCGTTCCGCGTTTTGCGTTTTCGTCTTCGCCGAGGATGCAAGCGCCCGTCTCATCGAGCCATACGCCGCGCAAAACGTCGGTGGAGCCGTACTGTTCCGTCAGCCAATCGTTGAAATCGGAACGCAGGTCGGAATAGCAAACCGCATCCGCGCCGACATCGAGATCGGAGCAGTATGTAACAAATGCAATGGTTGTATCGTCGCCGTAAGTAACGGTTATGTTTTCATCGCTTCTTGCGGCGTTCTTTGTTGCGAAAAATCTTTTGATGAATGCCTGAGCGCGACGAATCGTGTCCCTGTCCAAAATTGCGGCGCCTTTGCTTGTTTTGTTAACAACAAGCGAAGAGGTCGAAAAAAGACCGATGCCCGCATACATATTTGCATTGTAAAGTTCTGCGAGGAAATCACTGAAAGCCGTGAAGTTGGAAGAGTTTTTCAATACCGAATAAACATCATCGACAATAACGAGGTTGTAACCGTGAGCCGCCATGTCGCTGACCATGTTTTTCAAAGCGTCGCCGGTGGGGATACCCTCTTTTGCGATGTCGTATCTTATTCCGAAAAGACGGATATCGCTTTTTGTTCCGTCAAGGTTTACGACAAAATTGCCCTCGTCGGAGTCGATGTAACCGCGATCGCCGTATGTCTTCGTTATAAGATTTGTATAATCGAAGAAGTTGGGGTTCGTACTGTCCGCTCCGCCGTCGTTATATATAATATTGCTGTCCTCGGTTTTGTCCGAAGCATCCGCAAAAAAAGGAATACTTGCGGAAAGAACCATCGCGGCGGTCATACCGCAAGCGAGGATCTTCGAAAACTTTTTCCTTGCCTTTGTCATTGAAAACTCTCCTATCCGAATTCCGCCGAACCTATCGGCGGATGAAAACGTTCAAGCCGAAATCATCTTTAATATTATACAACACAATCATTTTTTTTGCAAGACGTGAACCACGACTTTTTCGTGATTTTTCGAAACTTTTTGAGAACTTGAACCAAAATGCGATGAATATCGGACAAAAATAAGAAATGTCTTGCAAAAATCGCTTTGTTATGCTATAATATATTGAATTGACACAGGCAGTAGTTCGCCCATGACGAACACGGAGGAAAAATGGCTCAAATTCAAGCAGAAAAAACAGTTTCGACAGCAAAAGAAACTCAATATAAATTCGACAGAATTCCCGTTGTTGCGCTCCGCAACATCGTTGCGTTTCCGAACGCGGTCATTCATGTGGATATCGAAAGAAAACTTTCCGTCAATGCGGTAAAATATGCGTTCAACGAGGGAACGGACATTTTGCTTGTCGCGCAAAAAGACGCTGCGGCGGAGACCGTGGAAAGAGACAATCTTTTTGACACGGGTGTTTTGGCGACAGTAAATCAAATAGTAAAGACGGGCAAAGATGTTCTGCGCGTCGCTTTTGACTGCAAAGAAAGAGGACGTCTCGGAGAAGAACTGAAAGAGTCCGGTCAGACCATGTTTGCGGAAAGGCTCCCGATAGAAGAAAAAAAGCTGGACGAATACGAATCCAACGAGGCGGCGGCGATAATTGAAGAGATCAGAACCGTTTTCAACCGTATCAGCGAAGAAGATACAGACCTCTCCCCCGAGATCGAACTCTTTGTCGGAACGAATACGGATCTCGGCGTTGTTGCGGACTATATTGCGGCGAATTTTCCGTTCAGAGTTTCCGAAAAACAAGCGCTGCTTGACGCGGTTGATCCCATCAAGCGCTCGGAAATATTGCTTGAATGTCTCGTCAGACAAATAGACATCAAAAACATTCAATCCTCGATCATGCAAAAAGTGCATTCGCGCATAGCAAAGAATCAGGCGGATTTCTTTTTGAGGGAACAACTTAAAGCGATAAAAGAAGAACTCGGCGATACAGAGGAGTATTACGAAGATGACGACGATGATCTTTACGAACTTCTCGACAAGTCGAAAATGCCCGACGAATGCTACAATTACCTGATAAAGGAAACAAAGAAATATTACAAAACGCCGATAGGTTCTCAGGAAGCGGCGGTTATCCGCACATATATAGAATCGTGTCTCGAAATCCCGTGGGGCGTGTACTCAAAGGAATCGGCAGACATCGAAAAAGCCCGCGACGTGCTCGAAAAAGACCATTACGGGCTTGAAAAAGTCAAGGAAAGAATACTTGAAACGATTGCGGTCAAACAAAGATTTCCCAACCATAAGGGACAGATACTTTGCCTTGTAGGCCCTCCGGGCACGGGCAAGACCTCGATAGCGCAGAGCGTTGCAAAGGCGCTTCACAGAAAGTTTGTCCGAATTTCACTCGGCGGCATCAACGACGAAAATGAAATCAGAGGTCACAGACGCACTTACGTTGCGTCCATGCCGGGTAAAATAATCGCAGGCATAAAAGAAGCGGGAACGATGAACCCGCTGATGCTGCTTGACGAAATAGACAAACTCGGTTCGGACAGACGCGGAGACCCTGCTGCGGCATTGCTTGAGGTGCTCGACCCCGAGCAGAACAAGACATTCAAAGACCACTATATAGATATGCCCGTCGATCTTTCCGAAGTGTTCTTCATCACCACGGCAAACGACGCGTCCGAGATTCCCGCCCCGTTGCTTGACAGAATGGACGTTATCGAACTGACGAGTTATACATACGAAGAAAAACTTCAAATCGCAAAGAAACATCTTGTTCCGAAGCAGTTTGCGAAACATGGGCTCAAAGCTTCCGAACTCAGAATAGACGCATCCGCGCTCAACGAAATAATTATGTTCTACACTCGCGAAGCGGGCGTGCGCGGACTTGAAAAGCAGATAGCGGCGCTTTGCAGAAAAGCGACCAAAAAGATGATAGAAGACAACTGCGACAAGGTTGTTATTTCAAAGAAAAACATTGCCGAATACCTCGGACCGAGAAAAATTATTCAGGACAAGATTCCAGCAAAGGACAGAATAGGCGTCGTAACGGGACTTGCGTTCACCTCCGTCGGCGGTGAAATCATGCCGCTTGAAGTCAATGTTATGGAAGGCACGGGAAAGATAGAGCTGACAGGTTCTCTCGGCGACGTTATGAAAGAAAGCGCGAAAGCGGCGATAAGTTATATACGCAGCAATGCGTCCTCTCTCGGCATCAGCCCGACGTTCTACAAGGACAGGGATATACACATTCACGCGCCCGAGGGAGCGGTTCCGAAAGACGGACCGAGCGCGGGCTGCGCAATGGCGACCGCCCTTTACAGTCAACTTTCGTCAAAGCCGATTAAAAACGACGTTGCAATGACGGGAGAAATAACTATCCGAGGCGATGTGCTTGCGATAGGCGGTCTTAAAGAAAAGACCATGGCGGCATACAAAGCGGGAGTAAAAACAGTCATCGTACCGAAAGACAACAAACCCGACATATCGGAAATCGCGCAGGTCGTTCGCGATAATGTCGCATTCGTATATGCGGACTCGATAAAAGACGTTTTCGCTGCGGCTTTGAGGTAAGAATATGGCTCTCAATTTTCAGAAAGCGGAGTTTCTCGACAGTTATTTCGACGTTCGGAAAATGAAACTTCCGAAAAAACCGGAGATAGTGTTTGTCGGACGTTCAAACGTCGGAAAATCCTCTATGATAAATGCGGTTCTCGGCAGAAAAGCGTTGGCGAGAACATCGTCCACGCCCGGAAAGACGGTCAGCGTCAATTTCTACGGAATAGACGACAAGGTGTTCCTTACAGACCTGCCGGGTTACGGATATGCGCAGCGTTCGAAAGAACAACGTCAAAATTGGGCCAGTCTGATAGAAAGTTATCTGACGCTCGAAAACAGGGACATACGCCTTGTATGTATGCTGACGGACGCGCGGCACGACCCGACAAAAGACGATCTGCTGATGTATGATTATCTGATGAATACGGAATTTTTGTTCTGCGTAGTCGCAACCAAATGCGATAAGTTGAACAAAACCGAAACAGAAAAAAGAAGAAAATATCTTGCCGAAAAATTCGGTGCGGAACCTATAATGTTTTCAGCACAGACAAAAGCGGGCGTTGAGCAACTGCGTCAGATAATCGAAGACGTGACCGTTCCCGAAGACGAGGAAGAAGAACAATCCGAGGCGTAATCCGCACTCAAAAGGAAAGAATAAATATGAAAAACGCAAAGAACGGAAAAAAAGATTTCGCTAAAAAAGGCGGCAAAAAACCGTCTTACTCCCCTGTCGGCAAAAAGAAGCCTACCGCGAAAAAGAATATGCCGAAAAGACCCCGGTCCGTATTCGCGCCCGATAACGGCGTGGACAGCGAAAACGTGGTCGCGGGCAGAAATCCCGTTTTGGAACTGCTCAGAAGCGGCAGAACGGTTGACAAACTCTATGTTGCACACGGCGAACGTGAGGGCTCTATCGTAAAAATCATAGCGGAAGCGCGGGATATGGGGATTCCCGTTGTCGAGGCGGACAAATACAAACTTGAAAGCATTGCGGGAACGTCGAACCACCAAGGAGTTGTTGCGTTTGCAACGGATTACGACTATTGCGACATCGACGATATTTTCGCTTATGCGGAAGAAAAGGGCGAAAAGCCGTTCATTGTGGTGCTTGACGGCGTGACAGACCCGCGAAATCTCGGTGCGATAATCAGAACTGCGGAATGCTGCGGCGTTCACGGCATAATCATTCCGAAACGCGGCTGCTGCGGGCTGACAACGACCGTGTTCAAAGCGGCGGCGGGTGCCTGCGAATATATGAAGATAGCAAAAGTCACAAATATTGCGGAAACGATAAGTGCGCTGAAAGAGCGCGGCGTTTGGACGTATGCGGCGGACGGGGACGGAGACTGCGACCTCTATTCGACCGATCTGACGGGTTCGACGGCAATTGTTCTCGGAGACGAGGGCAAAGGCATTTCCCGCCTTGTCAGACAAAGATGCGACGGCGTTATAAGCATTCCGATGTTCGGAAACATAAACTCTCTGAACGTTTCCGTTGCGGGCGCGGTGATGATGTATGAAGCCGTGCGCAGAAAACTCGAAAAAGAAAAGACGGAGGGCTGATATATGCCACGCCCACGTCATACTTTGCAAGAACAGTATTACAAGGCGCAAAAACTGCAAAAAGAGTATTTGATAAAAACAATTATCTGCGTTGTTGCCACCGTGGCGGCGATAGCGACCGTACTGCTGCCTACGGATATGCGGCTGAAAGCGGAAATAACCACGGCGCTTGCGGTCGCCGTCTGCGCGGTATGTTACAAAGAACTTTACGAGGGCATAATCTCCGTATTCGGAGGACTGCCGACAAACGACACGCTGAACGCGTATGCCATGCTTGCGGCGCTTTTACAAAGTATTTTTACGATATTCGTACCGTCTTCGGGCAAACTTTATGCGTGGGTGGTATTCATCTCCTGCACAGTTTCGACCGTGATGAAATACGTTTACGTTCTCGAAATTCCGCAGAACCTGAAAACCATACGCAAAAACAAAATTTACTGCGTCGAGGACGCCCGAGTGCCGCTTGACAAAAGATATATAGACAGAGCGTGCATAACATACCGCATGAAACGCATTCCGAATGTTGTGGGAAAGACTTTTCGCAACGACGCGTGCGAAAGCGCTGGCTTCAAGTATGTTCCTTGGGTGATTCTCGCATCGGCGGTTGTTTCCGTTGCGTCGGGGCTCATACACGGAAGAAACGCACTGTTTTCAACGCTTGTTCTGACGCTGGGAATATGCGCGGGCTTTACGGGAGAAGTCTCATTCGTACTCCCCTACAATTCGGCGCAAAAAAGATTGAAAGAACTCGGCTGTATGATTTTCGGAGCGTTTTCGATAGACCGTCTCAAAGACGTTCGGACACTTATAGTCAAAGATAAAGACCTCTTCCCCGACGATTGCGCTGCGATATCCGACATAAAATTCATCAAAGCGGAATATATGTCCGAAACGGTCGAATATTTGGCATTGATATTGAGAAAAATCAAAAGCCCGCTGTATGCGTCGATGGAAAGATACATTTTTCGTGCGGACGAATCGCTTCACTCGGTGGAAAACTTCAAGGCGGTTCAGGAACACGGCTTTGCGGCAACGATTGACGGGCGCGAAGTGCTTTACGGAACAAGAAATCTGCTGTTGTCCTACGGCATAAAGCCGCTTCCGCAGGAAAAAGAAGCGGAGCAGACATCAAGAGGTTTCAGCACGGCTTACACGGTTATTGACGGAACTGTTTCCGCGGTTGTGTTTGCGGAATACAAAGCCGACCCGAAATTGAAAAAAGCGGTTGAGAGAGTCGGACGCGACATAACCGTAATAGTCCAGACCGAAGACCCTCTCGTTACGGAAGCGACGGTTCAAAAGAGATACAGTCTGACAAACGCAACGATGACCGTTGCAACGGCGGAAGAGACAAGAAAACTGAACGCCGTCAGAAAAAGACTGACAAGAGGTAAAAAAACAAGACCCGTTATGCTTTCGACAAAAAGCGCGCTCGGAACGCTTTCCGGAATAGAAATGGCGCAACAGCTTTCGTCCGCGCTGACCGCAAGCGTTCGAATCAAGCAGATAAGCGTTTTCACGGGGCTTGCTCTTACCGCAATAGCGGCGCTTGCCGTGCCCGCGTTGCTCTCCCCTGTTTGGGTTCTTGTTTTCAATATTATATGGACGCTGCCCGTTATCGGGTTATCGTTCGGATTTATTCTGAAATAAAAGTTTAATCATATTTACGGAGGCAAACATATATGTCCGGACATTCCAAATGGAAGAATATCATGCACAAAAAGGAGAAGACCGACAGCCAGCGAGCAAAAGTCTTCACCAAAATCGGAAGAGAGATAATTCTTGCGGTTAAAGAGGGCGGTCCCGACCCCGCGTCGAACTCGAAACTCAAAGATCTTATCGCAAAAGCGAAGGACAACAACGTTCCCAACGACAATATCGACCGCGTTATAAAGAAAGCGTCGGGTGCCGAAAACTCCGACAATTTTGAAGAGATAACCTACGAGGGTTACGGTCCGTGCGGAATAGCTGTTATCGTTGAATGCCTGACAGACAACAGAAACAGAACCGCGGGAAATCTCCGCCACTACTTTGATAAAAACGGCGGCAACCTCGGTCAGAACGGTTCGGTGGGCTGGATGTTCACCAAAAAAGGCGTTATTGTTATAGACAAAGAAGAGTATGACGAAGACCGTCTTATGGAAACCGTTATGGAAGCGCCTATCGAGGACTTTGTGACGGAAGAAAGCGTATACGAGATATATACCGCACCCGATGAAGATTTCAGAACGACAAGAGACTTCCTCCGCGACAAGGACTATACATTCATTTCCGCGGAAGAGGAACAGGTTCCGTCTTCCTATTCTTCGATAGACAGCGAAGAAGCAAAGGACAAGATGCAGCGTCTTCTCGATATGCTTGAAGATGACGACGACGTTCAGAACGTTTACCACAACTGGGATGAAGAATAATACCGAAACGTTTGCGCAAACGATAAAAGCGAAGCGGCTCGAAAAAGGATTGAGCCTTCGCGAGGCGTCTGCGCTGATAGGTATCAGTCACACATATCTTTCCGCCCTCGAAAACGGGCGGGATCCGAGAAGTAAAAAACCCGTAACACCGTCTGCGGGAGTAGTTTTCAACGTATGTAAAGCATACGGTCTCGATTTTGTCGAACTGATAGGCGATTCGGGCATACCCGATGAAAGAACATTCTATCGCTATGTCGCAAAAAAGATTTTCGAGATGAAAAAAAACAATCCGAGACAATATCGGCAGTTGCTCGATATAATAACGGGAGATAAGGAATAAGAAAAATGTCACAGATCTGCAAAAAGTGCGGAACCGTTGCGGAGGACGGACAGGAGTACTGTTCGAATTGCTACGCGGAACTCGGCGCTTTGAAGAAGAAAAAGGCGGAGAAACATCGCGCAGAACTGCGCAATATGGGCAAAAAAGCGCTGGCGTTCAGCGTTATTGCCGCAGTCGCAGGCATCGTTATGATGTTTTATCTGATAAACATGGAAAAGTTTTCAAGCCTCAAAATAGGCGTTTGGGCATTTATTATGCCCGTTGCCGTTTGGTTGGGGCTTACTGGCATTTCCGTGTTTTACGGAGTAAAATCTTTCGGAAAGACGTCAAAAGCCCTTTCGATTACGACATTTTTACTCAGCGGCGCTCAATTCGTGGCGCTCCCTCTCATATATATTCTTATCAGAAAATAAAGTTGTTTTCTATATGCGGCGGGATGCTTTCATGTCGATGACGGGCATAAAATCGGACCGACGCAGAGAAAAATATGAAAACGGTTGCGCTTGCTTTCGTTGAGCGCGCCAAGACACCCCCTCACTCATGCAAAAGGAGAATCCCAATGAAAAAACTGTTTCTCTCTGTACTGGCTATCGCCCTTATGCTGACATCTTTTACTCTTGTTTCAAGCGCGGGCGAAGCATACACAATTCCGCAATGCGCGGTTCCGCCTACAATCGACGGAAAAATGTCCAAAAACGAATGGTACGGCGCGTACCATAAGTTCATGAACAACGAAAAAGGCAACTACGACTATTCGGACAACCCGAGTCCCGACGTCGAGGACAAGGCAAACCAATGCAAAGGTTTCGACATTTATATGTATTGGTACGACGACCCGAATGAAAGCGGAAAGCTGCTCGATGTTAAAAAAGGCGGTCTGTATATCTGCGTGGTTGCGCAGGATAAAACATACGGAACGATATTCAACGACGGCGAAGCGTCCAATGCAAGCGACTGCTTCCAGTTGGCGATAGACCCGTTCAACTACCGTCTGAGCAACAGCAAAAAGGCTTTCATTTTCGATTTCTCGCCCGAGACAACGAAAAAGGGGACGGCGCTTATATTTGAGCACTATCAGTTTAAATCAAAGCCATTGACAATGTTCAAATATCAGGTCAAGGCGAAAAGAGATAAAAACGGCTACACAATGGAAATATTCATTCCGTGGTCGCTTCTTAACCTCAATGACAAACTTCCCCGCCATAAAGTCGGAGCGAAAATGGGCATAGGCATAATCTGCATGGACTGGGTCGGTGCAAGATATTACTATGACATTGCGGACTTCGGCAATGGCAAAAAAATAGTTGACATTGCGGGCGTTCCCAAACTTTACAATCAGGTAACGTTCGGCGAAACGGTATATCCTCCGGGATACAAATCGGATTCCGATCTGACAAAACTCAACGAACTTATCAAAAAAGCGGAAGAGGTAGAGAAAAACAAGGCGGAATATCTCGAAGCTACATATTCGGCGTTTGAGCTTGCTCTGAAAGAGGCAAAAGCGGTTAAGGCGGAAGACAAACAGGCAACCGTTGACGCCGCATACAAAAAACTTGACGATGCAATCAAGAATCTGAAAAAGAGCGCGGACATGACTCCGTTTGAAGCATTGCAGGCGGCGATAACGGCGGCAAATGAATTTGTCGAAGAAGATTATCATGCGCAGACTTGGGAAGCGTTTGCAAAGGCGTTGGACAGCGCAAAGAAGTTGACGGAAAAATCTTCGAAAGAAGATATTGCGGCAGCGACGGAAGCGCTCAACACCGCGATCAAAGGTCTTGTTCCCGCGGATCAGGAATTGACTGAGGTTGACTTCACTCAACTTGAAGCAAAAATAGCGCAGGTCGAAGGACTCAACGAAGCCGACTATACGGCTGAATCGTGGGCAAAGCTGAAAGAAGTTTACGACAAGGCAAAAGATATCGACGGAAAAGCGGACGCGGTTCAGACCGATGTTGACGACCTTGTAAAGAAGCTTAACGATGCGATTTCTGCACTTGTAAAAGCGGGCGAGCAGCAGTCCTCTACGGCGGCGGACAATACGCCCGCAGCGAAGACATCTTCTCTTCTTTGGCTTTGGATAGTTATCGCGGTTGCGGTCTTTGCTGCTGCGGCAATTATAATCATAATTCGTTCAAAAAAAGAAAAAAACAATATTTGACAGCAAAAATAAAGCATAATCTATATTGTTTTGAGACAAATTATCATCGTGGTCGGCACAATGATCACGAAAGGTAGTTTTGTCATGGCTGTTATAGACAAGATTGCTTTGGCTCTCGTTATTATCGGAGCCTTGAACTGGGGATTGATAGGCGTATTCTCTTTTGACCTCGTTGCATGGTTGTTCGGTGCAATGTCCGTTGTGACGAGAGTGATCTACACGCTTGTAGCACTGGGCGGAATATGGTCCATTTCCCTGTTGTTTCGAAACGAACGGGTTACGGAAGTTGATTAAAGAGCCAAAGTAACACAAAACAAAAGAGGGCGTACCGTTTTTCGGTACGCCCATATTTTATTCTGTTATTTACAACCGTTTTCAACTTTGCATATACGAACGGTTACGACTTTTCAGTTATTGAATTTCGTGTTCTTTCAGCATTTTTTCGACTTCCGACAAGTCGGGATAAACACGGTAAACGATTTTTTGCAATTCGGGGGTCGGCTGTTTTCTGTCAGGCACCATTATCGGAAACGCACCCGATGCGTGAGCCGCTTTTATACCGTTTTCGGAATCTTCCAGAATTATACAGTTTTCTGCGGGAACGCCGAGTTTTGATGCGGCGGTCAGAAAAATATCGGGATTCGGTTTTCCGAGTTTGACTTCGTCTCCGCAAACGACATAATCGAAAGTGTCGGTCAATTTTGCCATTTTCAGATATGCGTCGGCTCTTGCGCGTTCGGAAGAAGTCGCAACCGCGATTTTGATATTTTTTGATTTCAGATAATCGAGAAGACCGTAAAGTCCTTTTTTGACCTGCAAGCCATGCTCGATTATATAATTCATCGCAATGTCAAGTCTGTGAACGCGTATCTCGTAAAACGGAAAATCCTGTCCGTAAACTGCTTTGAAATGAGCGCAGCCGTCTTCCGCATTCAGACCTATCGCGCCGACGACAACATCTTCCGTTACATCGTAACCGAAATCTTTTGCGGCAATGGGCCAAGTCAACGTATAAACGGATTCGGTGTCAAACATCAGCCCGTCCATATCAAAGATGACGCCGAGAAGTTCTTTGTTTTCTATATTTATCATAGTCCGCCTCAATATGCAATGGTCGTCATAAGCGCCATTTCGGATTGTGCGGTGTCAAGTCGCGAATATTGGCAAACCACTTCAACGTCACTTTCCACAAGCAGTGCATAGGGCGTGTCAACCGGGATATGCTCGCCTTTGTCATTCAGGATTTTATCCATCCTGATATGGTGCGTTCTCATTGAACCGCACGTGGCGGAAAAACCCGTTACCGGTTCTCTGTCCTCAAAAAAGATCGTAAAAGCGATATGCGCTTCTTTTTCGGATGTGTTGAGCACGCAGACAGCCTCGTGACTGACCTGTCCGTTCCATTTTGAGTCGTAAAAACAATCGGCTATGAGCCATTCTTTCTTTCCGTAAGTCCGCATAAACATTCCCCTCTCGGATATTATAGATTGATTATATCACTACGGCAAATTTTTTGCAAGTCTCCTTGCAAAATGTTTGAAAATATGATATACTTGTTGTTGGTGATGAATAATGATAAAAGGTATAATTTTTGATCTTGACGGAACGCTTCTGAACACTATCGACGACATTGCGGACAGCGTAAACGCGGTTCTCAAAAAACACGGGCTGCCCACGCACACCGTCGAAGAATACAAAACGTTTGTCGGAAGCGGCGCAAAAGTGCTTATAACGTCCGCGCTCGGAGAAAAAGCGAACGACGAAAAGCTGTACAAAGAAGTTTTTGACGAATATATCGAATATTACGGCAAGCACCGCGAGGACAAGACCGCGCCTTATGCGGGCATAGCCGAAATGCTTGAAAAACTCAAAGTAAAATATCGTCTCGGAGTTCTTTCAAACAAACCGCACGCGGACACAGTACCTATGGTAAAGGCGCATTTCGGAGATGAATTTTTCGATTTCGTTTACGGTCAGCGTGACGGAATACCTCGGAAGCCCGACCCGACGGTCGTTTACAAAATGATAAACGATATGGGACTGACCGTTGACGAAGTAATGTATGTCGGAGATTCCGAAAACGACGTGCTGACGGCGAATAATTCGGGCTGCCGCGCCTGCTGCGTGCTTTGGGGGTTCCGTACATACGAGCAGATGAAAGACGTCGGGAAATGCGAATATTTCGCGCATACGCCCACAGACGTGATAAAGGCTGCGGAGGACTGAACGATGAAGACAAACAAACTTTCCGAAAAAGCGTTTATATACGACCTGACAGACGAAAATATGCGAAAAGAGTTGAAACGCGCCCGCGGGCTTGTGCAGAAACTCAACTCGGTCGATGTCAACGACGACGAAGCGAAAAGAGCAATCATGGAAGAACTTTTCGGAGCGATAGGAGAGGGTTCGGACCTGAACCCGAACTTTTACTGTGACTTCGGCTCACATATTTTTATCGGAAAAAACTTTTTCTGCAATTACAACTGCACCATACTTGACATTGCGGAAGTTCAAATCGGCGATAACTGCCTTTTTGCGCCCAACGTTTCTCTTTATACGGCAGGACACCCCATTGAACTGCAAGGCAGGCTTGACAATATAGGAACGGGCGCGCCGATAACCATAGGCAACGGCGTGTGGATAGGCGGCAGCGCGATAATCATGGGCGGTGTCACGATAGGCGACAATGCGGTAATAGGTGCGGGAAGCGTTGTGACGCACGATGTTGAGCCGAATACGATAGTGGCGGGTAATCCCGCAAGATTTATCAGAAAGATAGAGAACTGATATGGGGGATTTTTACCGTTTTCTTGAATCACAACTGTTCACGGATATAATTTACGGCTGTTTTTATTTCTTGCTTATACTCTCGGCGTTTAATATTTTCTCGATATGTTTTCGCGGAACGGCGACGCAGAGACTTTCAAAAAATGCGGGATTGCTCGACGGCGCAAAAAGTTTTCTGCCGTATGCAAGAAATGTTTTGCTTTGTCGGACTGCCGAAAAACTCTATGAGAAAAAACACGGAACGTCCTGTACGGAATATTCAAAATACTGCTCTACCCTGCAAGTCGGAAATATCAGCGCGGACCTGTGCGCCGCAATTCTTGCGGTTCTTGCATTTGTTATATACGGAAAAGGCGGTTACGAATTTTCCGCAAGCGTCACAGCAGTGCTGGTATCGGCGGGAATATGTTTTTTGTTCCGTCTGATATTCGGACTTTCAAACAGGTTTGTCATAGCAAAATCGCTCGGCATAATATCTGATACCGTCACAGGCAGAACCGACAAGGCGGCGGAGATTTTTTGCATTATCGCGCCGATAGCGGATATTTACGCATTCATACTTTCAAGAAAAATATGATAACAAAAGAATTAAGCCCGACCGAACGGTCGGGCTTAATTTTTATATTTATATATCCTCGTTTTCGACAATATTGTCAAGCACGGCAACGGTATGACCGCAGAGCGGGCACTCTACATTGTCCTCGTATTCAGCGCGTTCAAGAAAGAATATTTCCTGGCAGAACGGGCATTGAACCGTCAGAAAATCTTCAAACGAATCGTCGCCGCAATCGTGTTCACACTCGTCACAATCGCAGCCGCAGCCGTCATGCTCATGCTCGTGTTCGCAGCCGCAGTCACAACCGTCGTGATGATGTTCGTCATAATCGGCGGTGTAGGCGTCCGTATCAACGGTCACATCGCCGACGATACAGTCGCGCAGCGCTTGCAGGGACGCTGAAAGATGTTCGTTGTATGTCTCGAAGTTTTCCGTCTTTTCTTCAAGTTCGTCAAGGCGTGAGCCGATAACGTCCACCTGCTGCGCCGTTGCGGACACAAGGTCGTAAAGAGATTCATAAAACGATTTTTCTTCCTCTGTTGCGGTTTTGCAGAGAGTATTGAGCGTCTTTTTTATAGCATCAAGTCGTGTCGAAAGATACATATTATAACCTCCGTTAAAAAGACTGCCGCCCCGAGGGACGGCAGACAACAGTTAAAATCTTATGCTCTGGAAAGATATTCGCCGGTACGGGTGTCGATTTTGATAACTTCGCCCTCTTCGATGAACATCGGAACTTTGATGTTTGCGCCGGTTTCGAGTGTCGCGTTTTTGAGCGCGTTCGTCGCGGTATTGCCCTTTACGCCGGGTTCGCACTCGGTAACGGCAAGTTCAACAAATGCGGGAGGCTCAACGCTGAAAACTTCGCCCTTATAGGAAAGGATCTTAACGATAACGTTTTCCTTAACAAACTTGAAGTTGTCGGGAAGTTTATCAGCCCCGAGAGGCATCTGCTCATAGGTGTCCTGATCCATGAAGTACCAAAGGTCGCCGTCATTGTAAAGGTACTCCATATCTTTTCTTTCGATGAAAGCCTGCGGGAATTTTTCCGTCGGGCTGAAAGAATGCTCTATAACGCCGCCGGTGATAACGTTCTTTATCTTTGTTCTTACAAAAGCAGCGCCTTTGCCAGGTTTAACGTGCTGAAATTCAACAACTGTATAAACGTTGCCGTCCCACTCGAACGTAACGCCGTTTCTGAAATCGCCTGCTGAATACATAGGAATATCCTCCTGAATAGAATACATAATTTACAATTTATTATACAACATATCAAGGCGTTTTTCAAGTCCCCTCGACACTTTTTTTTTGAACTTTTTTATTTTTTCGTTCCAAATTGACTTTTTTGACGGGTAGGGCATGTTCGGTTTTATGTAACGTGCCTGTCGTTGAACGATTCGGAATCAAACGTAACGACGGCAAAATATTTCATTTTATCGTTTTTAAGCGTCTGATTTATCAGTTTTTTCAGTTCGTCCGTGCGCTTCTCGTATTCGTGCGGGATAACAACGTCAAAAATCACGTTTGTATGTCCAGTGCCGCGAACCATGCGGAAATCGTGGATTCCGAGCCGTTCGTCAAAACTTTTCAACGCATCGGTCACTTTTCCTTTTATCTCGTTCAGTTCCGCGTCATCGGTCACAACGGGGTCATAGTGAATGACAAGATCGACGTTCATCGTCTGCTTGACTTCCCTTTCGATGTCGTCTATCAGTTCATGCGCGTCAAGCACGTCTTCACGGTGGTCTATCTCCACATGAACGCTGGCAAAGCGTCTGCCGGGACCGTAATCGTGAACTATAAGGTCGTGAATACCAAGGATTTTATCGTAGCGACATATATGCGCGGCAAGTGCGTGCACAAGTCCCTCGTCTGGTGCTTCGCCGAGAAGCGGGCTTATCGTGTCTTTTGCAATGCCTATGCCCGACCAGATAATGAACAGCGCAACGGCAACGCCCATATATCCGTCGATGCGCAGCCCCGTCAGTTTTCCGACAATGCAGGAAGCAAGGACGGCTGCGGTCGTTATAACGTCGTTTCGGCTGTCCGCAACGGTTGCGGTCAGAGCGGGAGAATTTATCTTTTTGCCGAGTTTTGAATTGAACAGCGCCATCCATGCTTTTACCAGCATCGACGCAATAAGAACAGCAGCAAGCAGAACAGAAAACTCAACAGGTTCGGGAGAAATTATTTTCTCAACCGAAGTTTTTATAAGTTCAACACCGATGACCACTATCATAACGGCGACCGCAAGCCCCGAAAAATACTCTATACGATGATACCCGAACGGGTGTTTTTCGTCCGCGGGTTTGGCGGCAAGACGAAAACCTATCAGGGTCACGACAGAACTTGATGCGTCGGAAAGGTTGTTCACTGCGTCGGCAACAACGGAAACGCTTCCGCTGATAAAGCCCGCCGCAAGTTTGCCTGCGCAGAGCAAAACGTTGCAGATTATTCCCACAACTCCGGAAAGAACCCCATAAGCCGTGCGGACCTTGGGAGAGGTCGTGTCCTCTCGGTTTTTCACAAACAGTTTCAGCAAAAGCGATGTCAAATCAATATCCCCTTTTAGGTTTTTTCGCATATTTCTTTTATAGATTATATCACATTTTAAGCCGACAATCAATAAGTTAGCGCCGACTAATTTTCTAAGACGAAAAAATAGTGGTTTATAAGAAAAATATTGATTGCCAACGTCTCGGGAACAAAGTTTGTTTCAGAACCTCGCATAAGCCTTTGAATAAAATATTTGCGGATTTTTTTTTACGACACACTTGTGTGCGGCCGGCAGCGTTCAGGACTTTGCCAAAAGGGCAAATATCCGTTGTAAGGACGGATATTTATAGCGGTATTGACAAAAACATCTCGCATATAAAAGTAAAAGCGAACCGTATTAACCGTTACATGGAACGGTATCCATCGCCGCAATATCTTTCACAAGTCAGCCCCACCGCAACCGTGTGACCGCGCCGCAATATTCTCCGCCTTTTGCACCGTGTTTTCAACTGATTTCGTGTGCCATTTCGTGTGCCCAACACTCTTTTTTGCGTGTTTTTCTTCTCGTTTATGTGATATTACATTACACACAGCGCCATAAAGAGATGTCAATTACGGTACTCAAAAAAAACCATAGCATCAGATATTCTATAGCTAAAACAAAATAATATTGCCTTTATGGGAAGCGATTTGAACCCGCATTGACTTTTAGGGGAAACGGTGCGCTTCGCCGAATTGCGACCGTTGATACGGTGCCCGCAATTCATTGCTCGCTCCCGACTTCGCGGCGGAAAAAGTTCCTTTTTTCGCCGTTCCGACGAACCCTTTTCGCAGCGCGAAAAGGGTTCTCTTGACCGCTTCAGCGCATAAAAAAATTCCTCACATGTTGTGTGAGGAATTTTTTTATGGAGCTGATAGTGGGAATCGAACCTAATCGAATACTGATAATATCAGTATTTTCTCATTATCGTGTGTACATTCGTGTGACCATTTTCACCCTAAAAAATCACTTTTTCGAACGCACCTTACAACGTCCTCAATCGTCGGATACGCCGTCTTATATATCTTCAAGCACACGCCCGAAGTACCCTCAATGTGAAACACGTTCCAATGGTTCTTTTTCTCTTCAACCGTAAATTCTTTTCCGTTCTTAACGATATACAACGACATTGCCTCCTATAATATTTTGCAATATTATAGCACAGCCGTTGAGAGATTTCAATATTCTAAAATGAGATTTTAGTTTTCATTCTATCACAAAAACTATACGTTGTTAATGCCAAGGCGTTTAGTTGCGAAAAACTTACGATAAATGTTACATTTACATGCTATAATACAATTAAACTATTTAGAGTATACTGTTTTTGTATTTTTTTCAGAAAGAAGGGCATATATAATGTTGAACAGACCTTTGGAGATAGGAAATCAAGCCATTATGAAAAAAGCGTTGTCAAATTTGGAAGAATACTTAAAAGCAGATGTTCTTGTATATTATGGGGATATTGTAAATGATTCGGACTCGATAATTAAAGATATAATTGAAGGTATTAAAAAAAAGAAAGACACTCTTTATGTAATATTAACTACCGGTGGAGGTGTTTTGCTCCCCGTTCAACGTATGGTAAGAGTCTTTCGGCACTACTATAACGAAGTGAATTTTATCGTACCCAATTATGCATTTAGTGCGGGAACAATCTTATGTATGAGTGGCGATAAGATTTTTATGAATTATTTCAGTTGTTTAGGACCAATTGACCCGCAAGTCGTAAACAGAGATAAGAAAATGGTCCCAGCCTTATGTTATTTGGATAAAATAGAAGAACTATTAGATAAAGCTCGCAATAATACATTGACGCCGGCAGAGTTCATGATATTAAAAGATTTTGACCTTGCCGAATTAAAACAATATGAGCATGAAAGAGATTTGGCTATTAGTTTGTTGAAAAAGTGGTTGACACAATATAAATTTAAGGATTGGGATTATCACACAGATGGCACAAAAGTTTCAGACAAAGAAAAAGAAAACCGTGCTATTGAAATTGCTGAAATGTTAAGCGATAACAAACGATGGAATACGCATGGCTACCCAATAGACATCGACACTTTATCGAATGAATTAAAGTTAAAAATTGAAGACTTTTCAAAAGATTCAAAACTCGACGAATTGATTCGTGAATACAATGATTGTTTGAACGAGTATGTGACTATTAAAGAATATTCACGATTTATACAGACAAGGAGTTTTATATGATGATTTCAGATGAAGTAAAAATATTAATAAACAACGAAACTGCTTTTATTGCTGATGAAAAAAGTATCTATGAAGAAGCAGTTAAGAAATACGATGAATTGATTAAAAAAGGATTTATCAAGCGCAGAGGACACTGCCTTCAATCAATCGCAGATTACACAGATCCTATTTTTTCAAAAAGTAATGTGTTTGAAAAGTAAGCAAACAGGTTTCTTTATTATTTTTATATAAAAGAAGGAGCGCATTTAAGTGCGCTCCTTCTTTTATATTTGATAGTCAACCGAATATCGGGGGCTTTTACTTCAAAAACTCTGCCGCAGCATATCCTATGTAGTCCCTGCCGCCGTAGTTGACGATAATGCAATCCCAAGTATACCCGTCAGCTTTGCAGATAGCCTCCTGAACGACCTGTACGGTAGTTCCTCTCGGTATGTAGAAAAATCGCTTGCCGTTCTGCGTCTGAGCCTTACTTCTCAACGCAAGCGCGTCTGTCGTAACTTTCGTTTTGACCTCACCGCTGATAACGCCGAATTTAATCACTTTCTTCTTTTCCTCCTTTGGCAACTGTTTGAACTTCAATCCTCTCGCGTTCTTTATCGTCGTAAACTTCGGGTCGACAAAGAACAGCCTTTCAGGCTTATCCGTCCCGTGCGTCGTGGTTATAACCCAACTTCCCAGTGTGTTCTTCTGCCAGCCGCTGCCTTTCAGTCCGCCCTTGCCCGCAGACATGTGAACGTGGTTTCCGCTTGCGTGGGACGTACCCTCATAGCCGATAAGTTCGCCGCGCTTGTATCTGCGTCCGACGTAAATGCCGTTTCTGCCGAAATCGGAATTGTTCATGTGCACAAATTTTATCGTGCAGATGTCACGCGTTCCGTCCGCAAAATCGACCTCGGATGTCGAAACGAGCCACGCGCCGTTTGCGTGATTGTTACCCGTTACGTCACCGGCGATTTTGACAACTTCCATTTCATCGCAGGGGCAATAAAACGGTTCTCTGCCGGTGTCCTTACCCGCGATGTCTATCGGATAATCCGCAGGTGTTCCGTGTGAACTGATATAGTGTGAAGTTTTTCCGTCGTAAGTCTGGGTTATGCCCATAATCTTCATCGGAAACGTCAGATAGTTTTTCGCCATATCATTCACCCTCTTTCAGTTCGGGCAAACCCGCGACCGATGTCAACAGAGACAGAATGCCCGCAAGTGCTGCCGCCGAAACAACCGCTACCCAATTAACATCGCCGATAACCACCGAAGTGCCTATCATGGCAACCGCTGTCTGTGCCACCGTCTTGACGGCTCTTATACCCGCCGCCTTAACCCAAGTTTTAAAACTGTTTTTCATTCTTTTTCGCTCCTTTCGTTGTAACTCTTATCCACTTGTCGTGTATGTATGAGTTCTGTTTCAAATCGTTAGTATAATGGTCGTAAACCTCGTGCGCATACTCCCATTCGACCTCGTCCTTTACACAACCGTTTTCGAGGTCTCTCATAAAGCCTATCAGGTAGGCGCGACATTCGCGTATATCGAGCTTATCGACGCGCTTGAACACCTTGTTCATAGCTCGTCCGATAAAAGCCGAAATCACGCCGAGCGCCGTTATAATGCTCGCAATCGTTATTATTGTGGAGGCTATATCCGTCATTCGCTCACCCCCTTGATAATTTTTACTCTCATTTTTTCAACATCCGCCGCGCCCGAAATGCCGCCTGTTGAAAGCCTGA